>Ga0180222_1000116_pt1 | contig 139530 bp, 142 predicted proteins | sample eDN5th37CKraftOP_FD_151336 | JGI IMG/M metagenome (GOLD analysis project Ga0180222, IMG submission 151336) | Enriched Organic Plus compost microbial communities from Emeryville, California, USA - eDNA 5th pass 37_C Kraft OP (version 2) (version 2) ... | reverse complement strand
CAAGCGGCACCGGCGCCCCTTCCACGGCCACGTCCTGCGCCGTCGTGGCGAGCGAATAGGTGTCGTCGGTCGGAAAGCCGTTGGCGTTGGCGGCCGAGCCGTTGAAGATGAAGCTGCCCGTCCCGCCGACGCTCACCTTGGCAAGGGTGACGAACGGCACGGAGACGACCAGGACATTGGCGCTGAACTCGGATGTGTCGCCGACGGCCCCGCCGGTGGCCGTCTCGCGGATCAGGATGGCGGTGAGATGGTCCGAGCCGGCAACCAGATTGCCCGGAGCGGGGGAAAGCGTCTCGTCGAGCGTGCCGCCGGAAAGCCCCGTCAGCGCCGTCAGATAGGTTCCGCCCTCGCCCGCCTGCAAGCCGTCGGCGCCCATATCCCCGGCACTGCCGGGCGCCACCTTGTAGATCTCCAGCCTGTAGGTGCCGGTGCCGCAATAGCTGCCCTCAAGCCGCAGCGTGTTGTCGACAAGGATGGCCGAGGAAAGCACCGGCCGGCCGAGCTGGGTGCCGTTTACCGCGCAGGCCGAGGAGACCGTCACCCCGTCAGGCGCATCGCTCGGCGCATTGTCGATCGCATTGCCGGCATTGCCGCCGAACTGGTTGCGGCTCAGCAGGTTGCCCGTGCTGGTGTTGCGCTGGAGAATTCCAGGCCCGCCCGTGTTGCCCTCCAGCTTGTTGAAGGTCACCGTGTTGTTGGAGCCGAGGGTGAGGCGCACGCCCGCGCCCTCGGCTCCCGTCCCGCGGCCGTCGGTGACGGTGTTCTGGGTCAAGAGATTGTTGCCGCCGTTCTCCCAAAGCTCGATCCCCACCATGCCCGAACGGGCCACAAGATTGCCTTGCAGGGAGACACGCGAGGAGCCGGGCAGCTGGATGCCGTCCGAGCCCGTATCCGCCACCTCATTGTTGCTGATGATGTAGTTTCCGGGCGTCGTGTGGGTGACGCTGTCCACCAGGATGCCCGCATCCCGCGGGCCTTCGATATAGTTGTTCGAAATCTCGAATCGGCCATTGGCCGTATTGGCTATCTGCAGGCCGAATTGCAAAGTTCCGGCGGCGGCCCCGCCATTCGGCAAGACGCCAAGGACATTGCCGCGCACGAGCAGGCCCGTGATCGTTCCCGTTGCCGTTTTGGCGATGCCGCCGCCGGCGCTTGCCGTCGTGCCGAAGACGCCGAGATTCTGGATGGTGGTGTCGTTCGCGCCCGCGGCGATGGTGAGCGCGTCGGCCGTGAGCCCGTTGGCCAGGGCCAGCTTCGGGCTTGCCACCTGGCTGAGGACGAGCGGATTCCAGTCCGCCCCCACCAGCCCGCCCGTTCCGACCGCGCCTCGAAGAAGCGCCGACGTTCCGTTGGCATTGTCATAGGCCCTGCCGTCGATGGTCGTTCGCGGCCCGCCGATCGCCGGCAATGGCGCGGTGGGAGCGACCTGCCACCAGTCGCTTGCGTTCATGGCGAGCGCCGGCACGAAGCGCAGGACATTGGCGCCGGCATCGGGTTCGCCCCCGCCGCCGGAGGCCGCGGTGATCGCGTTGGCGTTGGCGATAAACTGGCGCACGGACCCCTGCCCGCTGTCGTTCACATTGGTCACGGCATTGAAGGAGAAGCCGAAATCGACGCCGGTGACCGGGCTGCCCGCGTCCGTCACGACCCGGATCACATGCTCCTTGAAATTGAGCGCGGTGGTTCCGCTATCGGCCGTGGCGCCGCGCCTGCCGCCATAGCAGGCGCCATTGGCCGGGTTGCCGGCCGTGCCGGAGGTGGTGGTGGCGTTCTGCTGGGTGTAGCTGCCATTGGTGCTGACGCAAAGGGTCCCGTAGCCCGCGCCCCCCGCCGCGCCGGTGTTCCCGCTTCCCGCCCGCGCATAGGTCTGCTCACCAACAACGCCGGACGTCCCCGCCGCAGTCACCGTCGGCGCATCAACCGCGACATAGTAGGTGCCGGGTGCCGGAACAGATGGGAACAGATATGTACCGTCGGCTTCTGTTTGGGTTGCGCCGATTTGCGCCCCTGCGTTGTCGAACAACCGTACAGTAGCGCCGCTTATACCGCGGTTTCTTGCCGTGCCTATGCTTCCATCAGCAAGCAGGTTGCCCGCCGTATCCTCAAACACCGTTCCTCTGATGCCTGCTGTGCGAACATAGGCATGAATGAAGAAGAGGTTGTCATCGTTTGTGGGGTTCTGCGCGAAAATCGTAACGGACCGGTCCCCGGTCCTGATATAGGAACGCAAATCGTAAAGTTCGTGATCGCTATCGTAATTGGCTGGATTGCTGACGGCCGGATCACCCACGCCGCCGACGGTAATCAAGGCGCCGTTGGCCTGGCTCAATCCATCATCGAAGTTGCCCGCAAAATTGGATATGGTGGACCCGTTGATGCTGATCGTCGACAACTGATTGCAGCAACTGAAGGAGATCGCGACGCCGAGTTCGCCTCGGAAGGCGGCGCTCGCAGGGTTCATCGCGGCTGCCCCCAGCGACATGACCGCGGTTTCACCCGTTGTACTGAGACCCCCGTCGAAAAAGGCGACGCTCGCGGGGGGAAGGTTTGGATGGGAATAGACGATAGCCAGCACCTCGCCGTCGATATTGGCGTTCCTGGCTCCTTCCGTCACAGTCCAATTGAAGTTGCTGGTTGTTGCGTTGGCTGTCAGTAAGCGCACAAGTGAAGTCACATCTGCCCGCGCGACAAAGAAGTTCCACGAGGTGCCGTTGGTGATCAGGTGTGTAAAGGTGACGCCTTGCCCAGCCAGGGTGATACCTTCACTATTGAATTCGGCAAGCGTGCTGGGAGAAGTTCTGCTGGTACTGTAGAGATAGGCTCTCAGAATTGTGGAACCGACGGGAATGACTGCCTGAACTGTTCCCACAGGACTTGTGTTGCTGCCAATTCCGTCAACGCTCACGCCAACACTGCCGGACCAGCTTCCAGCCGACGACAATACGGCCAAGGCATCACTGCTGGCGAGGCAGGCGGATATAAGCATGGTCAAAGATGCCGATATACGAACAGCCCATCGCCTGTAGCGCTTTGGCTGGGCATCGTCTCGCCTGCGAAAAAAGGGATGAGGTGCAAGCAGCGTTAGCCAACTGCGGCCTTTAATCATCAAGGATCTCGCATCTGCCTCCGAAAGTGCAGACGAAGATTATTTCCGCGAAATGTATGGTCCAATAAGGCCGCATGCGGCGATAGGCTCGCCGCATTTGGCGCCCGTCAATCGGAAAACTCTAAAGCTTCGCGCGCGGATCGTAGCGGGCAACGCGCGAGAGGAGATAGTCGACCTCGGCTGTAGCCGCCGCGGTAATGCTGCTAGCCGGCTTACGCTGCGCATCGCTCGAGATGGCGCCTCTCTTCTGCAGCACATATTTGCGCACGGCGAGCCCGACGCCCTGCTGCTGCTCATATCGGATGAGCGGCAAGTGAGCGTCGAACAGGTCATGCGCTTCGTCGCGGCGACCTTCCCGCTGCAGCCGAACAGTATCCACCAGCATGTCGGGAAAGGCATAGCCCGTCATGGCGCCATCGGCCCCGCGCTCCAGCTCGAAATCGAGAAAAAGCCCGCCATTGCCGCAGAGAATGGAGATTTCGCGCATCTCGCCCGCTGCCTGAAATGCCCGGAGCCGCGAGATCTTCTCAAGCCCGGGCCAGTCCTCGTGCTTGAGCATCACGCAGGACGGATGATTCTGAACGATCGTGCGGATGACGTTCGGCGTCATCACGACCGTCAATGTCAGCGGGTAATCCTGGATGACAAAGGGTATATCTTCGCCGATCGCCTCCACCGCCTGGGCATAATAGTTGACGATCTGCTCGTCCGTGCGAAGCGAGGACGGCGGCGCGATCATGACACCGGCCGCACCCAGATCCATGGAATTGCGCGCGAGCGACCGCATGGCCGCGAAACCCGGTGCGGAGACGCCGACAATCACCGGCACATTCGCGCGGTTCACCACCTGCCGCGCTACGGCAAGCGATTCTTCCGGGTCCAGCTTCTGCGCCTCACCCATGATGCCGAGGATGGTGAGCCCTGTCACGCCGCAGCCAAGATAGAAATCCGTCAGCCGGTCCACCGAGGCCGTATCGAGCCGGCCATCGGGATGGAAAGGCGTGGCAGCGATGGCGTAAACGCCCCCCGCGCTGTGATCGAGCTTCATTCCTTTTTTGCCTTCTCGGCTTCGTACCGTGCCTTGGTTTCAGCGTTCATGGGATAAAGGCCGGGCAGAGGCACGCCTTTTTCCACCTCATTCATGATCCAGGCTTCCATCCGCTCCTGCTCCGGCGCTTCCGCAAGCACCTCGTCGAGCAGCGCGGCCGGGATCAGCACGGCGCCATCATCGTCCACCACGACGATATCGCCCGGGAAGACGGCGACGCCGCCGCATGCGATGGGCTGCTGCCAGTCGACGAATGTCAGCCCCGCCACCGAAGGCGGCGCGGCAAAACCGTTGCACCAGACCGGCAGCCCCGTGCCGAGCACGCCAGCCGCATCGCGCATCACACCGTCCGTTACGAGCGCTGCCACACGGCGCTTCACCATGCGCGCGCAGAGAATATCGCCAAAGATCCCGGCATCCGTGACGCCCATGGCGTCAGCCACCGCCACTGCGCCCTCCGGCATGTCCTCCACCGCCGCACGGGTGGAAATCGGCGAGCCCCAGCTAGCCGGTGTTGCAAGGTCCTCACGCGCAGGCACGAACCGAAGCGTGAAGGCCGGGCCGACAATGCGCGGCTGGCCGGGCCTGATCGGCTTGGTGCCGCGCAGCCAGACATTCCGCAGCCCCTTCTTGAGAAGAATGGTCGTCAGCGTGGCGGTCGAAACGTTCTTGAGAGCATCGATGACTGTCTGTTCCAAGTTCGCAAGCCTTTCCATCAGGAGTGACCGACTGCTATCGCGCAGTTGTGGGTTATCCGGGTCGGAGCGATGCTCATCCAGCAGCCCCTTCGGGCTTCGGTTCTCGCGCCTCACGTTCTGCGCGTCAAGAAGATGCTGTGCTGTCGACGGCTGGGGCCACCGGACTGTTTTCCACGCTGGGAACACAGCGCGCCGCCGGAAGTTCGGAGATTTCCCATTAGGAGGATCTCATGAACTCCATAATCTACCTCATTGGCCTCATCGTGGTGGTGCTCGCCATTCTTTCGTTTCTCGGTCTGGCATAGGAGGTTGCGATGGCGACAACGACAAACCGGACAGGCAGCGCTCAGTCGGCTGGTGCCGGTTCCAGTACGGCAGCCTCCCTTGGCGAAACAGCGGCCGCGCTCGGCTCCGACATGAAGCAGGAAGCCCAAAGCCGCGCGGAAGAAGCGCGGGGCGCGACATCGGAGAGCCTGCGGACCTTTGCCGAAGCGGTGAGGCAAGCCGGCGACGAACTGGCGAAAAAAGATGAAGGGCCGGCATCGCAGCTTCTCTCACAAGCGGCAAACGGCCTGGAGCAGATTTCCAATGCGATCGGCCAAAAGCGGCTTGAGGACCTCGTTGGAGATGTGAGGCGCTTCGGGCGTGAGCATCCGGGCACTTTCATGCTCGGCTCCGTGCTCATGGGCGTGGCTTTAGGCCGGTTTGCCCGCAGCGCAGCGCCCGCTGGACGTCCCCAGACGCATAGCGAACCGACAGCTCCTCAGGTCAACAATCTCCAGCCCCAGCCGGACAGCCAATATCAGACGTCGGGAGGACCCAATGTCGTCGAATGATGACCCTCGCGGAATTACGACTTTGATTTCCGACCTTGCAGAGCAGGCCTCGACGCTCGTCCGAACGGAATTTGAGCTGCTGCGCACGGAAATGTCCGAAAAAGTCGGGCAGGTAAGGGATGGCGCAATCGAGATCGTTGCGGGAAGCATCTGCCTCCTGGCGGCCCTGCTGGTGCTGCTGCAGGCTCTTATCGCCGCGCTGGCTGAACTCGGTCTGGGCCCGGCTTGGGCATCCCTGCTGGTCGGTGTCGTCGTTGCGATCATTGGCGTGATCCTGGTCAGAATGGGGACCTCGAACATGGCGGCGACCAATCTGGCGCCCGAGCGGACACAAAAGCAGCTGAACCGCGACGTGCAGACAGTGAAGGAACAGGTTCGATGACGCATAAATCGTCAGCAGAATTGGAACGCGAGGCCGAAGCGGCCCGCAGCAGGATGAGCGAAACCGCCGAGACGCTGCAGCGCAAGCTTTCCCCCGGCCAGCTTCTCGATGAGTTCGGAACCTATTTCAAAAATTCCGACGGCTCGATTGCCCTGGAAAACCTGAAAACACAGGTGAGGGACAACCCCCTTCCACTCGCATTGGTGGGGGTTGGACTCGCGTGGCTTTTCATGGGCGGCGGCCCAAAGGCCGACACGTTGAGGGACAAAATGAGCGGCACCGCCGCCTATCCGGATTCGGGTCAGAGTTGGCCTTCTTACGAAAGCTCCGCTTTCCCGTCTGATGAAACTTCATCGGAAGGTGCGGCATCTGCGGCCCTCGATTCTGCGACCGAGCATGCCAGGTCTGCCGGCCAGTGGGCGAGCGATACAGGCAGGCAGGCATCCACTCAGGTCCGTCAGGCCGGCAGCCGCGCTCAGCAGGTACTGAATGACACGCTAAACCAGGAGCCGCTCATTATAGGCGCCTTGGGGATGGCTGTAGGCGCCGCCATTGGCGCCATGCTGCCCGCCAGCAAGGTTGAAGAGGATATCCTGGCCCCATATGGAACGGCAGCACGGGAAAGCGCCATGGGCGCAATCAATAGTGGGCTCGAACAGGCCAGGAGCGCTGTTTCAGAGTCCGCCCAACCGGGAGATGAAGCGGACAGCCCGCCCTTAACCGGAGAACCTGATCAAGACCGGCTATAGACATTCAGCGATTACCGAGATCACTCAAGCGGCAAGGCTTGGTGGTCACTTGGCCCGGATGGTGTTATTCCAATCCGGCAACCAATCTTTGAATGTTGGAATGTTCCGTCTCGAAACGCGCACGATCATCTATCTGGCACTTGTGCTCTTCTCCGCTCTTGCGATCTGGTGGCTTGGAAATTGAGCCGCCTTGAAGTGTCGCTCGCCTTTAGGACGCAATACAGGCCCAACAAATTATTGATGCGGCCATAGCTTGCAGCCTCCGGACGCACCACGAAGACGCTGTAGAATCAGCTATCCGCGCAGGCCGCAGTCAGCGGCCTCTTTTCGTTGCAATTTCAGCGATAAGGCAAGGTAAAAAACGGGCAGCCATTTCTATAAGTAATATTTTCCGATGGTTAGATGCTTTAGTTGTATAATAAGACATTATCTCAACAAAGCATTTGTTTTTTTAGAATTATTCTATAGGTGATATATGAACCGCACGCAATTTATGGCTTCTCTTTTGGTTGCCTTAAGTCTTCCTGGCTGCGCCTCCTTCGAGGAAGCAATAAGAGAAGCAAGAATGACGGATCGGGAACGGTGTGCCAGCTACGGATACTTTGAGGGTACGGAGCCATTCGCAAGCTGCATGATAAAGCTTTCGACGCAGCGGCAAATAGAGGCCGCAAACCGCCGCCACCGAGAGGAAATGCAAGCTGCCAACCGCCATTTCGACAATCTGGCAAGAGAGTTTCGCAGGCGCACGGAAGCGGAAGCGGAGAACCGCAGGCGCGATCAGATTGAAGTGGATTTGCGCAGACGCGCAGAAGCCGAGGAAGAGAAGCGCAGGCGCGCAGAAGCGGAAGCGGAGGCTGAAAGGCGCAGGCGCGCAGAAGCAGAGGAGGAAATGCGCAGACGACAGGAAGAGGCCGCGAGGCAGAAACCTATAGAAGAAGACTTGGGCGGTGGCGGCGAGTGGTGAGACACATGCATTGAGGAGCAGTGCAGACCAGCGGCGAAGTCAGCCTCCGCGCAAAGCCTATCGGGTCGTCTGGCCGCGCCTCCTTACCTTGAGCGCTTCATCTACTGAGTCGTCATAGCCACGCGGCGCCCCTCACCAAACGTCCTGTTAAGGACGGCAGCTCGTTCTCCGTCCTTAACGATACGCGCGGAATTGATTGGTCCAAAAAAGCAGCTTCTGCACCCCCAAAAGGGGCCACCTGTGCAGCAATGCTTTACGCGGGAACTCTGGTACTCCCAAGGGGAATCGAACCCCTGTTTCCGCCGTGAGAGGGCGGCGTCCTAGACCGCTAGACGATGGGAGCGCTCAGAAGCCCGCGATATAGTCGCGATCCGCGGGAATTGCAACAACGAACTGCTGGGTCAGATCTTTCTCCGCAAGTCCGCCCGTTGCGCTTATTGCACGGCGCGGGTTACGGCGAAGCGTCCGACCAACCGCCCTTCCGGAATATCGTAGAGCAGGATGGCCTCGCCCTCATCTGCGAGCGCCACATGCAATGTCAGCCGATCGCCGGAAGCGGCATGGGAGATGATGCGCGCGCCCTCGGGCAGCGGAATGCTCCCGGAAATCATCTCGCTCGAAGGAGCAGTGGGAGAGGAGGACGATGCCTGTGGCCCCGTCTCCGTCACCGACTTATAGACAAGCGCCAAAACCACGGCCATAACGGCGGCGAAAAGAATGCCGAGATTGATGACCATGAAGCGCACGAGCTTGCGGCGCACGCGTTCCGCCGCCGGATCGAGCGGCTTCTCTTCGTCAATCTCGAGCGAGGCGTTCGGCGCTGCCATGCATATTCCAATCGCAAGAAAAGTGGAAAAATGAGCGATCCTGATAGCGAAGCTGGCGGCGGATGGAAAGAGCTGCTGGCGGATGAGAAGGCAGAGGGCAATCGCCTCGACCAATGGCTGGCCGCTCGACTTGCCCCGGATTTCTCCCGCAGCCGCATCCAGGCGCTCATCCGGGAAGGTGCCGTGACCCTCAACGGACGGACCGTGGCCGAGCCAAAGCGGAAGGTAGCGGCCGGCGAGTTCTATTGCATTACGCTGCCCGAACCCGAGGCCCCGGAGCCGCAAGGCGAGGACATCCCCCTCGACATTCTCTACGAGGACGAGGCACTGATTGTGATCGACAAGCCAGCGGGCCTGGTCGTGCATCCAGGGCCCGGAAATTGGACCGGCACGCTGGTGAACGCGCTGATCCATCATTGCGGTGACACGCTCTCGGGCATCGGCGGCGTGCGCCGGCCTGGTATCGTCCATCGGCTCGACCGCGACACGAGCGGTGTAATGGTGGTGGCCAAGACCGACCAAGCGCACCGGGTGCTCGCGGAAGCTTTTGCGGATCACGGACAGGACGGGGATCTGGAGCGCGCCTATGTGGCGCTTGTCTGGGGTGTGCCGCGCCGCATTTCCGGGTTGGTCGACGCGCCGCTCGGTCGTTCGGCAAGCGACCGGACGCTGCGCGCGGTGGTGCCGCAGGGCCGAGCCGATGCGCGCCATGCGGTGACGCACTACACCGTGCTGGAACGTTATGGGACCGGCACGCCCGAAGAGCAGATCGCCGCGCTCGTCGAATGCAGGCTGGAGACAGGCCGCACGCACCAGATCCGCGTCCATATGGCGCATATCGGCCACCCGCTGGTGGGCGACCCTGCCTATGGCCGCGCCTTCCGCACCAAGGCTAATCGCTTGCCTCCGGCTCTGGCAGAAATGGTCGCCGCCTTCCCCCGCCAGGCGCTTCATGCGCGCCTTCTTGCCTTCAGGCATCCCGTATCGGGCAAGATCATGCGCTTTGAAGCCACAATCCCCGCCGATATGGAAAACCTGCTAAAGGATTTTGCGAAATTGTGACGGCGTTGTTTCCAACACAATGGAAAGTATTTAAGTAGGCATAGAACTGTTCAGTGGGACCTTCAATTATAGCAGAATAGCCCTATTATATTCTTTACCGCCGGCTGCCTAAAGCCGCCCAGCCTCAACGATTCGCTGGAGGAAAGCTGCGGTGCGCTCTTGCGTCGGGGCTCCAAAAATCTGCTCGGGCGGGCCTTCCTCGTGCACCTTGCCGCCGGCAAGGAAGCAGACCTTGCTCGACACCTCGCGCGCGAAACCCATTTCGTGGGTGGCGAGGAGCATGGTCATGCCATCAGCGGCAAGGTCACGTACAATGTTGAGCACTTCAGCGACCAATTCGGGGTCCAGTGCCGATGTAATCTCATCGAGCAGCAGGATCATCGGATTCATGGCAAGCGCGCGGACGATAGCAACGCGCTGCTGCTGGCCGCCCGAGAGCCTGTCCGGATATTCATTCGCCTTGTGCGCCAGGCCTATGCGCTCGAGAAGCGGCATGGCGAGTGCTGTAGCCTCGGCCTTAGGTTTGCCAAGCACCTTGCAGGGCGCAAGGGTGACGTTTTCCAGCACGGTCATGTGCGGGAAGAGATTATAGCTCTGGAAGACGATGCCGACATCGCGGCGTAAGGCGTTGACGTCCACGCCCGGACCGGTCACGCGGTCACCGTGTATGCGGATTTCTCCGCTATCGATGGATTCAAGTCCGTTCAAGCAGCGCAGCAGCGTGGACTTCCCGCAACCCGACGCACCGATGAGACAAACGACCTGGTGCTCCTCGACCTCAAGGCTCAATCCGTCGAAGACCTGGAACGTGCCATAGGATTTAGAGATATTCCTGATTTCGATCATGGCCATGGCGGATCCTTACCCGGCGCGCGTGCGCCGCTGCTCCCTTTCGAGTATCCGGTCAACGAACCGGGCCTGCGGAATGGTGATTACCACGAAGAGGAAGGCCACCACGGTGACGGGCGAGAGGTTGAAATAGTTGCTCGAGAGGATCTTCGCCTGGTTGAAGGCATCGATGGAGCCGATGACGTTAACGAGAGCGGTATCCTTCTGCAGGCCGATGAAATCGTTAAGAAGCGGCGGGACGATACGGCGCACCGCCTGGGGCACAATGACGTAGCGCATCGTCTGCATGTAGGTGAGGCCGAGCGAACGGGCAGCGGCCACCTGGCTCCAGTGAATGCTTTCGATGCCGGCGCGGTAGACCTCGGCGACATAGGCGCCGAAGGTAAGCGTCAATGCGATGATGGCATAGGTCTCGACCGAAAGATCCTTGAGGATCGGCAGGCCGCTCAGCGGCAGGCCGAACCCGATCAGGTAAATCGTGATGATCGCGGGCATACCGCGGAAAATGTCGGTATAGAGCGTTGCGATCGCCCGGATTGGTGCGGCCGTTTTGCCGGGGATGAGCCGCGCCACCGCGACGATCAGGCCCCAGACGAGGACGCATATTTCGGCTACGACGAAGATATAGATATTGACCCAGAACGCCTTCAGGATGAGGGGAAACGATAGGTCGAGCAGCGGTACGGACAGGAAGGTGCGGCTGACGGCGAGATTGTTCGCCATCAGAAACTGCGCAAGGGCGATGACCACCACGAAGAGGGCGGCAAAGCCGACCGTATAATGCGCGTAGTTGAGTGCATTGGCCGTCTCGATCCGCGCGGTGATCAGATCGTGGGCCGCAACCGCATCCCGCGCCTTCTGCCCGCGTGTGACGCTCTTGATTGCTGGCCACAGAAGCAACGCCGCGCAGAAAACCGGTACCCAGAACAGCAGGGACGAAACAGTCCCACCCAATCCAAAGGCGGCCGCGTGTTGGCCGGCGGCTTGGAAGGTCGCCCATGCTGCCAGGATTATGAATAGGGCGCAGACCATCGCCGTCGCCGACCAGCCACGCGAATCCTTCGGCGCCGCGCCGGCGCCGAAGGATCGTTTCTCGTCGAGGCGAGGTCGCCGTGCCTCGCCGCTTTCAGAAAAATCTGTCACGAGGCGCTCCCCGCAATGATCAGGGCTTCAGGTAAGGAATCTTGGTCGGGTCAGCGCCCCAGATGCCGGTAAGATAGGTCGAGGCAAGCTTGGCAAGCGTGCCGTCGGCGCGCATGTCCTCGATGATCTTGTCTATCGCTTCCTTGTTCGGCGAATCCTTCGGATAAATCGCGCCGTACTGCTCACCAGTTTCATACTGGCCCAACACTTCAAGTACCCCGTTCGACTTGGAAGCCTGAGCAAGAATGATGGAGGTATCGTTGATCGCAGCATCGATCTGGCCGGCCATCAGGGCGGCGAACATGGCTGGATTTTCCGGATAGACTTTCACTTCGGCCGGCTGGATGCGATCGGTCACGTAGGCGGCACCCGTGGTGCCCTGGAGCACGCCAATGCGACCGGCCTTCAGCCCCGCAGCGTCCAGATTGCCGCCTGCCTTCACGAGCACGCCAATATCCGATGAGAAATAGGGGGCGGAGAAGGACATCACCTTCTTGCGCTCTTCCGTTATGGAGATCGTCGCCATCGCCAGATCCTTGTTCTGGTTGTTGTTGGCGATCAGCGCCGGAAACGAGGAAACAACGATGTTGACGGCGTCAAATCCCGCCCGGTGCGCGATGTTGGCCGCGAGGCAATATTCGAAACCGTCGGCGATCTGATCCGGCGTGTCACCATTCCACCAGGCCGGATTTGGGAGCGCCGTTTCGACCGTGATCACGCCTGGATTGGCGGGTGTGATCGAGACGGTGCCCTTCTCACCCGAAAGCGGGCATTTGGAGATGTCGTTGGCGCTTGCGGAAGAAACCGCCAGCAGGGATGCCGCCAGCGCGACAAGGCATGCAGTCGATGTCTTTCTATTCGTCATCCGTTGATTCCCCTTGTTTTTTTACTCCTGAGTTCGGCCCTCCCGGGCGTAGTCTCATCGGCCGGAGACTAGCATCAAGCCCTCGGGATGTTTGTCTCAGTCGGGACTGAATGTTTCTCGAACTGGCCAATCTGAAGCAATTATGCGAGAATTTACCTGAAGCGGGCTAAGGCCGAATTGCAAAGTTGCGGCGGGAAAATGCCTCGGGGCGATGAAACGCAGTAAAGACTATCCATTGACGATACGGCCGGTGGTGACGTTGTCAGATGAGTACCAGGCCGGGTATATCGATCCCTTCCATTCGCATGAGCGGGCGCAGCTCAGCTTTTCGCTATCCGGCGTGCAGTCGCTGATTACCGAAACGGCGACCTATGTTTTGCCGCCGAACCGCGCCATTTGGATTCCGCCCGGCGTACGCCACAAGACCCACTGTCGCGAGAACGTGCGGTTCTACGCCGTTTATATAGACCCGACGCTGGACAACCTCCCAAAGGAATGCCGCGTCTTCGAAGTGTCGGATCTGGTGCGGGCCCTGATTGGCGAGATCATGACGTTCAATTTCGCCTACAATGAATTCGGCCGGGAGGGACAGATCGTCCGGCTGCTGCTTGATGAAATCCCGCGCATGCCAACAGTGGACATCCAGATTCCGATGCCGACCGACAGCCGGATTCTGCGTGTATGCAACATGCTTATCGAGCAGCCGGGCGATGCTCATGACATTGATTACTGGGCTTCCGTCGCCAATATGGGCCGGCGCACCTTTACCCGTGTTTTCAAGAAGCAGACGGGGATGGCGCTATCGACCTGGCGGCTGCAAGTGAGGCTGATGCATGCGTTATCGCTGCTGCACGCCGGCCATTCCATCACCTCCGTCGCCTATGGCATCGGCTATGAAAGCGTCTCGGCCTTCACTTCAGTCTTTCACCGGTCATTCGGTTTTCCGCCCAGCCATTACCGCACCGGGAAAGTGACAAAAATGACTGCCGAAAAGGCCTAAAAGAGAAAGTATTCGTCCCGGCGAAGTGAGCGGAGCCGTCTTTTCCGTTGTTATGGTCAAACCGACCTCAAGACTCGGGAGGACGATTTTCGTGAACGAATCCAACTTGTTGAAGAACGGCTCCGGCACGCTTTGTCCGATCGATCCGGAGATTTCCCTGTTCTTGGAACGTCTTCGCGAGGGCTGGAGCCGGCATCCGCCACTGTCGGCGGTTTCCTCCGCCGAGGCGCGGTGGATCGCGGAAATCGTGCGCGAGCCCTTCCGTCAGGGCGGCCCTGTCATGGCCGAAACGCTCGAGCTTTTAATCCCCACGCGGCACGGCGACATGCGCGCGCGGCTTTATGATCCTGGCCTTGGCGAGGATGCACCCGTTCTCATCTATCTGCACGGCGGCGGCTTTACCTTGTTCAGCATCAACACGCATGACCGGCTTATGCGCGAGTACGCGCATGCGGCGCGGGTGAAGGTGCTCGGCCTCGATTACTATCTCGCTCCGGAACACAAATACCCGGTAGCGCTCGACCAGGTAGAAGACACGCTGGAGTGGATCGGTTCTGCCAATCTCGGCGTCGATATGCAACGGCTGGCGCTTGGCGGCGATTCGGCGGGCGGCAACCTCTCGCTGGCGGCCGCCATCCGCATGCGTGACAAGGGTCGGCCCGCCGCCGTAAAGGGTCTTCTCTTCAATTATGCGGGTTTCGCCACCGATTGCTCCGACGAGGCCGAGGCCCTGCATGGCGGGCCGGGTTCCGTCATGGATCGCGATGAAGTGCGCTCTTTCATCCGCAATTACACCCGCTCGCCTGAAGACATGAAAAACCCGGAAGTCAATCTCTTGGACGCCAATGTCGACCACCTGCCGCCCAGCTTCTTCGTGATAGCCGACCGGGACATCATTGCGGAAAACAGCCTGGCGATGGCTAGAAAGCTTCGCGCGGCGGGCAACGCCATGACCTGCAAGATCTATCGCGGCGCGACCCATTCCTTTCTTGAAGCCATGTCCATGTCGGCACTGGCCCGGCAGGCCATTGCGGACGGGGCGGATTTCATTGCCCGGATCCTGAATACAGACGCGAAATACGGGCTGCGCGCAGCATCCTGAGCCGGCCGCCAAACATACGGGGAAAAAACCATGCCTCCGATCAAGATCGATCCCAACCCGCGCATGCCATACCAGCACGCTATGCCGAAAGAAGCGCTGCCGGACATCGTCATCCCCGACGCCATTCCCGCCGACGACCGCATCTGGGTGCCGCAGGGCGAGAATGTCTGGTTCCGGCCGCTCTGTCTGAATCGTTCCGCCGGTTATTGGATGAACCTTCTGAAGGTGCGAAAGGCCGGCGTGCTCAGCCGCCACCGGCATCCTCAGGCGGTCCACGGCCTGGTCCTGAAGGGCCGCTGGCATTATCTCGAACACGACTGGGTCGCCGAAGAAGGCGGCTATGTCTTCGAGCCGCCGGGTGAAACGCATACCCTGGTAGTGCCTGACGACGTGGAGGAGATGATCACTTTCTTCCAGGTCAATGGCATTATGTACTATGTTGATGCCTATGGTGAGCCGCTCGGTTTCGAGGACGTCTTCACCAAGATTGACATGTGCCGCGCCCACTATGCGGCCGTTGGGCTCGGGGCTGACTATGTCGACCAGTTCATTCGATGACCGGGCGGGTCATCCGTCCGGCTTCCTGCGCCCCGGCTTGTTCGAGGGTCGGCAGGTACTGGTGAGTGGCGGGACCTCGGGCATCGGTGCGGCCATCGCGGAAGCCTTTGCCGCGCTTGGCGCCGATGTGCTTGCAACCGGCGCCACCGAGGCTGAGGTCGGTGCCGCTGAAAATATGGTCAAATGCGAGGGCGTCCGTTTCGCCCGGCTTGATGTGCGCGACAGGGCTGCCGTCGATGCCCTTGTCGCCGGCCTGCCGCGGCTCAACCATGTGGTGAACTGCGCTGGCGTGATCCGCCGCAACGACGAACTCGACCCGGATGTTTTTGCCGATACCGTAGACATCAACCTCAACGGCTCGATGCGCATCTGCGCAGCGGCCCACCCGCGCTTGGCTGAAACCCGCGGGACGATCGTCAACACAGCATCCATGTTGTCCTTCTTCGGCAGCGGCATTTCACCAGGCTACTCATCCTCGAAGGGCGGCGTGGCGCAGCTTACCAAGTCGCTGGCGATTGCTTATGCGGTAGACAATATCCGCGTGAATGCCATAGCACCGGGCTGGATCGCTACACCCCTCACTCGGGCGCTACGCCAAGACCCTGCGCGCGAAACGGCAATCCTCGCGCGCACGCCTCTCGGACGCTGGGGCGAACCGTCAGACCTTGCCGGTGGCGTGCTCTTTCTCTCTTCTTCGCTTGCAAGCTTCGTCACCGGCGCGGTGCTGGTTATCGATGGCGGCTACCTGATCACATAGACAAGAGATGACCAAGTCCAGACCAGGCACCGAAACCAAGGAGGTATCGCGATGTTCCTGAGCGAGCAGGATCTCCAAGAGCTGGTTCGGTTTCGCCACGAGCTGCACCGTCACCCCGAAATCTCTGGCGAGGAGCATAAAACGGCTGAGCGCGTTGTGGCCTTCCTTGCTCCGCTGAAGCCAGACCGGATCGTCACGGGGCTCGGCGGCACCGGCGTCGCAGTCGTCTTCGAAGCAGAGAAGCCGGGGCCGACGCTGATGTTTCGTTGCGAACTGGATGCGCTGCCGATCGCCGAGACGCGCGAGAGCGACCACCGTTCGCTTGTGCCCGGAAAGGGGCATATGTGCGGCCATGACGGGCACATGGCCATCATCTCCGGCCTTGCGCGCGGGCTTGCTCGACAGCGGCCGGGGCGCGGGCGAGTCGTGTTGCTGTTCCAACCTGCTGAGGAGACCGGGGCCGGTGCGCTTGCCGTGCTCAATACCCCTGCTTTCGAGAGCATTCGGCCGGACTTCTCTTTCTCCCTGCACAATGTTCCGGGCGTGCCGCTTGGCCATGTGGAACTGGCCGAAGGGCCGGTGAACTGCGCCTCGCGCGGCATGCGCATTCGCTTGTCCGGCCGCACGGCGCATGCTTCCACGCCCCACTCCGGCCGTTCGCCGATGATGGCAGTGGCGGCGATTATGCCGGCGCTTGCAGCTCTTTCGACGGACGCCGCCATGGGTCCGCAGTTCGCCATGGTAACGCTTACCCACGCGAGCCTGGGCGAGCCGACCTTCGGTGTCGCGCCCGGAAGCGCCGAGGTCTGGGCGACGCTGCGCACGCTCACCGATGACCGGATGGATGAGTTGCGCGCCGCCGCGGAAGCTGTCGCAAGGAGTGTCGCGAAGGCCGAGGGCCTCGGGCTTGCGATCAATTATAGCGACATCTTTCCCCATTGCGAAAACAGCGCCGAGGCGGTCGAGTGCCTCTCCCGCGCTCTTTCCGCAGAAGCGGTTCCTTTCGGCCCCGGCCGCCTGCCAATGCTTGGCTCGGAGGATTTCGGCCGTTTCCGCAGCGTGGGGCCGGCCGCGATGTTCTTCCTCGGCTCAGGCCCGGACTGCCCCGCCCTTCACAGCCCCGACTACGATTTCCCCGACGCGCTCATCGGCACGGGTGCTCGAGTGTTCATGCGGGTGGTACGCGACATGCTCGGCTAGATGCTGATCCGGGCCGCGCAACAATTTTCGACCCGGCTTCATGCGCGCCGGAGGTAGGAGCCCCCGGATTTCCGCGGCGTCGCGTCCGCAAATCATCAGTTCGTCCCCAGGAGGCAATCATGAGCGGCCCATTCGACAACTGGAGTGATCGTGACATCAGCGATGTCATAGATGCCTATCCCATGGCCTCCATTGTGCCTCACGCCGACCCTCTTTCGACCATCGAGATGCCCGTTGTTCTCGATCGCGACGATGAAGGCAAACCCGTGAGCCTGACGGGCCACCTGCCGCGCCGTGCTCCGATCATCGGATTGTTGGCAACGAATCCGCGCTGCACCTTCCTTTTTCACGGGCCCGACAGCTACATCTCTCCCCTTGCGGCAGGCAGGAGTGATTGGGCGCCGACCTGGAATTTTATCGCCGTGCGCATCGCAGCCAATATCGGGCCGGATGACACCCTCACTGACGAGGCGCTCGATCGCATCGTAGCCCATATGGAACGGGGCCGATCCGCGCCCTGGAACCGCGAAAGCCTGGGCGCGCGCTACGAAACCTTACGGCGTGGCGTCATCGGCTTTCGCGCGCCCGTCGCCACCATCGTCGCCCGATTCAAGCTGGGACAGGATGAGCAGCAAGCCACCTTCGACCATATTCTTGAAAGCCTCGGCGATACCGCGCTGACGTCATGGATGAAGCGCATGAGCGGTAAAAAGCCGGAATAGCGCTGAGCTGCCCCATGCAGCGCTGAACCTGCTGCGGATTGCGACTGAACGGGAAAACTCCCTTCGCATTCGCGTGGAACTTCTGGAAGCCCTCGCCAGTTCTAATCACGAAGTGCGGATCGAAATGGTGGTACCGGTAACGTAATGTTGACCGGCGTAGGAAGCTTTTGTTTCTCCGCATTTGTTCCTATATAGGCTATATCTCGTGGTGCGCACCAGTGCGGCCACGCGTCCGCCCGCCTCCAAGGGGGCGAAGAAAGGAGGGTGCTAAAATGGCCCAGACATTGCCAAGCATTGTTTCTGGCGAGGGTGGTCTCACCCGCTATCTCGAGGAAATCCGCAGATTTCCCATGCTTCAGCCGGAGGAAGAGTACATGCTTGCGAAGCGATATCGCGAGCATGATGACACCGACGCCGCGCATAAGCTTGTGACGAGCCATCTGCGGCTCGTGGCGAAGATCGCCATGGGCTACCGCGGCTATGGCCTGCCCATCGGAGAGGTGATTTCCGAGGGGAATGTAGGCCTCATGCAGGCCGTCAAGAAATTCGAACCCGAGCGCGGCTTCCGTCTGGCCACATATGCTATGTGGTGGATCAAGGCCGCGATACAAGAATACATCTTGCGTTCGTGGAGCCTCGTGAAAATGGGCACCACGGCCAACCAGAAGCGGCTGTTCTTCAACCTGCGCAAGGTGAAGGGCAAGATCCAGGCTCTGGACGAAGGCGATCTCAATCCCGAGCAAGTCTCGGAGATCGCCACCCGCCTCAACGTGAGCGAGGAAGAGGTCATCTCCATGAATCGCCGCTTGTCCGGCGACGCTTCGCTCAACGCGCCGATTCGCGCGACTGAGGGCGAGTCCGGTGAGTGGCAGGACTGGCTCGTGGATGAGCACGAGAACCAGGAGGAGATGCTGGTCGAACAGGACGAGCTCGAATCCCGCCGGCGCATGCTGGAGGACGCGATGGACGTTCTGAACGACCGCGAACGCCGCATCTTCGAGGCACGCCGCCTCTCCGACGAGCCGATGACGCTGGAAGAACTCTCTGGTGAATTCGATATCAGCCGCGAGCGTGTGCGCCAGATCGAAGTCCGTGCTTTCGAAAAAGTGCAGGAGGCCGTCAAGGCTTCAGCGAAGCGCCAAGCCCAGGCACTTCGCTCCGCGCCGCTACCGGGCGAAAGCCAGCACGCTTCGATCTGATACGTTTCAGAAGCTGAGAATCAGCTTCGGTCATTTGAAAGCCCTCCCCTGCGGGAGGGCTTTTCTTCATCCGCTGGTGTCCCGGCTCCAGGCGTCGAGCGCTTCGTTGAAGATGCGTTCGCCGGGCAGGCCTTTCTCCATCGTGATCAAGGCTCGGCGGCCCGAGGAATAGACGATCGGAATGTCGATCCAGCTTTGCCGGCGCAAAAGCGTGGAATTGACCCGCTGGTCCTCCTGGGTGTCACTCAGTGCCACGAGAAAGAAGCCATCCGCGATTTTCGCCGGGATGCCCAGGAGCGGACTGCCGGTATCCTGCTCGCTGCGCTTCATATTGATCCGAAGCACATTGTTGATGCCGCCGCCCGGGAAGTTTTCCGGCGTTAGGAAAATCAGCTCCACGATATGGCTCGCCGGCAGGGATTGATCCGTATTGCGGCGGATCGTCATTCTGAGCTGCAGGCCTTTCTCCGGAATCGTCGCTTCCGCCTGGATGGCAGGCTCCGGCGGCAGGTTTTCGCCAGGAGATTCCTCCACGACGGACCATACGACTGAACCGTTCTCGGCATAACCTTCCAAGGCGCTCGTCCGCTCTTCATAGAAGATTGCCTTCTGGCCAATGGGCAAAGACTGGTCCGGCTGGGACTCAGCGGGCTCAGCCGAACCGCCGGGCCTCCCCTGAACCGGAGCCTCGCTTCCTTGCACCGCCTGCGCCACGGAGGTGCCTTCGCCCAAGCCAGCTTCGCCGCCCGCGGGGCCTTCATCCACCTCGCGCCCATCCGGCAACAGTCGCTGCGTGAATTTCTGCGGCGCTGATTCCGCCGGTGCATCCGGCGTGGCCTGCGCTTCAGTCGTCGATTGCCTCTGTTCCTGCGGCTGCTCGGATGGAGCCGCCACCTGAACGGTAGGCTCTTCTCCCTCGGCCGCTTCAGTCTCGTCAACTCCGTCGCCGGCATTCGACATTCCGGCAAGCTGCGCCACGTCTTCCCGGTAGAGCCATCCTCCCAAGGCCGCGGCGCAGACGACAAGGACGAGAAGGACCGGTAGAACCAGCCTTCTGCCTCGCCCGCGCTGCGGCGCCTCGTCTGGCGCAATATTTCCCGGCAGCGTAGCTTCCAAAGGTGGAAGCACCTCCGGGCCCTCGACAGGCGCAGGCCTGGTTTGCGACCAGTCTATGTCATCTACGGGTGAAACCGGCGCTAATTTGCCGAAATCTTCGGCGGGTGCCGTCTTGGCCGGTTCCGGCTCGACTATTTCATCGGCGGGATCAGGTTCTCTTTCCTCTTCCGATGCGGCTTCCGGCTCGGCGAATGCCTCGGCGGGATTATCCTCTCGGTCGGCGTCGGTAATCTGAGCATCTTCGGCTGGCTGGGACGCGACTGCCGGGGCCGGCTCTTCGGGAAGCGCACGTACCACAGGGGCGCTTTTGGGATGAGCGACCTGAAGGTCTGAGAGAAGCCGCTCAAGCTCATCGTCCACGCCGGCCTTTGCAGCAGGGGGCGGGGCGTATTCCGCCTCCACTGTGGCAATCGCATCTTCGATAAGCCGCCGCTGGCGATCGGCTATCTCGGGCGGAGAGGAGACGGCGGCAAGCTTGGCCTCTATAGTGGAGCGCGCCTTCGTATAGATCTTCTCCCGCGCCTCTGGCGTATTTTCCTTCAGCGCCTCGACGGCTTTGCGCAAAACCGCAGCAAAATCTGCCATAACCTGAAAAGCCCGCTCCTGCTTGCCCTTGCTTACCTAAACTCGCCTAAAACTCGCGCGAAATTGTGGTCACACTACAACACGGCTCCAGATATTGAAATCACGCCCTGCTTGAGATCACATGAAGTCGAAAAGTCGCATCTCGCACGGTTAGACGCCGGCGACACACTGCTTAAGCTATTCTCATAGCTAAATAAATGTGTTTTGCCGCGCGCGTTTCTCTCCTCCCGGCAACGGATTTGCCGAAAACCGGATCATGCCCAGCTTACCGGGCGATATCCGTCCAGTTCATTTTTCCCTCAACATCCACAAGACTTCGCACCATTGCCTCCCGCTACAGCTCCGTGCGTCCTTTAGGACGCACAAAGAACGCTGTAAATTATCGTCTACGCATCGGCATTCGGAGAACCGATTCCGATGTCACGCCGATGCGCTAGTCTTGGAACGGGTCCTTTACCAGGATCGCATCCTCCCGCTCCGGACTGGTCGACAAAATCGCGACCGGCGCGCCGATAAGCTCTTCGATATGGCGGACATACTTCACCGCCTGCGCAGGCAAATCATTCCATTTGCGGGCGCCGCGCGTCGTTTCCTTCCAGCCTTCCAGCGTCTCGTAGATCGGGTCGAGCCGCGCCTGCGCGCCTTGGCTCGCGGGAAGATAGTCGATCACCTGGCCGTCCAGCCTGTAGCCCGTGCAGACCTTTATCTCCTCCATCCCGTCGAGCACGTCGAGCTTGGTGAGGGCGATGCCGCTCATGCCGTTTGTCACCACGGACTGGCGCACCTGCACCGCATCGAACCAACCGCAGCGGCGTTTACGGCCGGTGACGGTCCCGAATTCATGTCCGCGGTTGCCCAGAAATTCACCGATCTCGTTGTCCTGCTCGGTTGGGAAGGGCCCCTCGCCCACGCGCGTCGTATAGGCTTTTGTAATGCCAAGCACATAGCCCACCGCACCGGGACCCAGACCGGACCCGGTGGCGGCCTGGCCAGCAACCGTGTTCGAGGAGGTCACGAACGGATAGGTGCCATGATCGATATCGAGCATCGTGCCTTGGGCACCCTCAAAGAGGATGCGGCTGCCGGCGCGGCGGGCATCCTCAAGTATTTTCCACACCCGGTCGACGAAGGGCAGGATCTTGTCGGCCACCGAGGTCAGCTCCTGCATGATGGCCTCGTGGGAGACTTCGGCGTGCCCCAGGCCGCGGCGAAGCGCATTGTGATGGGTCAGCAGCCGGTCCACCTTGAGCGATAGTGTCTCCGGGTCGGCAAGATCCATGACGCGGATGGCGCGCCGTCCTACCTTGTCTTCATAGGCCGGACCGATGCCGCGGCGGGTGGTCCCGATCTTGGTTCCCGAATTTGAGGCGGCATCCTCCCGGAACGCGTCGAGTTCCCTGTGCAGCGACAGTATGAGTGCCGTGTTTTCCGCGACCTTCAGGCTTTCCGGCGTCACAGAGATGCCCTGCCCTTTCAGCCTCTCTATTTCCGCCACGAAGGCATGGGGATCGAACACGACACCATTGCCGATGAGGGAGAGCTTGCCCGACCGCACCACTCCCGAGGGCAGCAACGAAAGCTTGTAGCTCACCCCATCGATCACAAGCGTATGGCCAGCGTTGTGGCCACCCTGGTAACGCACGACCACATCCGCGCGCTCGGAAAGCCAATCGACAATCTTTCCCTTGCCTTCGTCGCCCCACTGCGAGCCGACGACCACCACATTCGCCATAACGCTTCCTTCCTACGGGCCGGCAAACGCGCCAGCCTTACCAAGACCAGGGGTTCTATACCGCCATGCGGTCCTCGATGCGACCCCCTCTTTCACCACCCCTTAGACACGGTCGAATTTCATCTGCGGTGGTGCATCGGGCCGCGAGATGCTTTATCCCTGCGCGCAAGGAAAACAAGCCGGATCTGGAATGCTGAATTCAGCCTATCCTCTTCTATTGCTTACCACCCTCTTTTGGGGGGGGAACACGGTCGCGGGGAAGCTGGCAATCGGCCATGTCTCTCCCCTCGCACTCACGACTTTGCGCTGGGTTGTCGCGCTTGCGATCCTTTTGCCCTTTGCCCTGAAACCACTGCGCCGTGACTGGCCGGAAATCAAAAAGCATCTGCCCCTCCTCGGCATCCTCGGTGTTGTGGGGTTCACCTGCTTCAATGCCATCATGTACAGCGCACTCTTATGGACATCGGCGGTCAATGTGTCCATCGAGCAGGCGGCGATCCCGCTCGTTATTATCGTGGTGAACTTCCTTGTTTTCCGGGCGAAGACGACATGGCTGCAGCTTGCCGGCTTCCTGTTGTCCATCCTTGGAGTGGGGCTGACGGCGAGCCATGGAGACCTGGCGAGGCTTACCGCGCTCGATATCAATTTCGGCGACCTGCTGATGCTGATCGCGGTGCTCGCCTATGGGCTCTATACGGTCGCGCTGCGCTTCAAGCCCAAGATCCACTGGCTGAGCATGATTACGGTTTTGGCAGCGGCGGCACTTGTCAGCTCTTTTCCGCTGCTGGCCTGGGAATATGCGTCTGGCACTCTGATAGTTCCGGACCTCACCGGGTGGGTGATCGTGATGTACGTGTCGCTGATGCCTTCAGTCCTGTCGCAGGTTTTCTATATCCGCGGCAATGAGCTCATCGGTGCGAACCGGGCCGGCCTGTTCGTCAATCTCGTGCCAATCTTCGGCACGCTTCTTTCGATTGTGATCCTGGGCGAGGAGTTCCACATCTACCACGCCGCCGCGCTAGCCCTCGTCATCTGCGGCATCTGGCTAGCCGAGTATAGCGGCCGCAAGAGCGAAGCGGCGCTCGCACGCGTGCGAGCGCCGGTGGATGGGTCTTGAGGGCTCAGTTGCCGACGTCGAACCGCAGCGGCTTGGCCGAAATAATAGAGCCGGTGGACTTGAGCTCTTCCAGCACGGGCTGCGGGAACGGCGCATCGAGATAAAGCAGCGCGATGGCATCGCCGCCGGGCCGATTCCGGCCGAGCTGGAAATTGGCGATGTTCACCCCGTGCTTGCCGCAGATTGTGCCGAGCTGGCCGATAATGCCGGGCGTGTCATTGTTCGTGGTGTAGAGCATGTGCTCGCCCACTTCCGCGTCGAGGTTGATGCCCTTGATCTGGATGAAGCGGGGCTTCCCGTCGGAAAACACCGTACCGGCGATGGAGCGCGTCCGCTCCGGTGTCTTTACGGTCAGCTTGATATAGCCGTCGAACACGCCCGACTTGTCGCGCTTCACCTCCGAGACGATGATGCCGCGCTCCTTTACCATGATGGGGGCGGAGACCATATTGACGTCATTCACCTGCGGGCGGATCAGGCCGGCAAGTGCGGCACTGATGAGGGCTCGGGTATTCATGGCGGCGGTTGAGCCGTCGAAAAGTATCTCCACGCCCTCGATCGGCTCGTCGGTCACTTGGCCCACGAACGCGCCCAGCACTTCGGCCAGCTTGATGAAAGGCTTAAGACGCGGCGCTTCCTCGGCGGTGATGGAAGGCATGTTGATCGCGTTGGTCACAGCGCCTTTGATGAGGTACTCCGACATCTGCTCGGCAATCTGCAGCGCCACATTTTCCTGCGCCTCGGTGGTAGAGGCGCCCAAATGCGGCGTGCAGACCACGTTGGGCAGGTTGAAGAGCGGGTTCTCGGTCGCCGGCTCGTTCTCGAAAACGTCGATGCCCGCGCCCGCCACCTTGCCGGATTTCAGCCCCTCAACCAGGTCGGCTTCGACAATGAGGCCGCCGCGCGCGCAATTGACGATGCGCACACCGTCTTTCATCTTGGCGATCGCAGCCGCATTGATGATGCCGCGCGTCTTGTCGGTCAGCGGAGTATGCAGGGTAATGAAATCGGCGCGGGCGAAAAGCTCGTTGAGCTCCACCTTCTCCACGCCCAGTTCCTCCGCTCTGTCTTCCGAAAGGAACGGATCGTAGGCAATCACATGCATCTTGAGGCCGATGGCGCGCATTGCGACCACCGAGCCGATATTGCCGCAGCCGATCACGCCCAGCGTCTTGCCAGTGATCTCCACCCCCATGAAGCGGTTTTTCTCCCACTTGCCCGCATGGGTCGAAGCATTGGCTTCGGGGATCTGCCGCGCCACGGCAAAGATCATGGCGACAGCGTGCTCAGCCGTGGTGATGGAATTGCCGAAAGGCGTGTTCATCACGATGATGCCTCGCCGCGACGCGGCGGGGATATCGACATTATCGACGCCGATACCCGCACGCCCGATCACCTTCAGATTTGTGGCGGCGGCGATCAGCTTTTCCGTCACCTTCGTGGCGGAACGAATGGCAAGACCGTCATACTGATCGATAACGGAAAGAAGCTTGTCCTTATCCTTGCCGAGGTCCGGCTGGTAATCCACCTCCACGCCATGCTGGCGGAAGATGTCGACGGCGGTCGGGGAAAGCTTGTCGGAAACGAGAACGCGAGGTGCCATATCCAGGCTCCTTGTTGACGAATTGAGGAAAGGGGGGCCGCATGGCTGCGGCCGAAAGAACTCAGGCTGCCTGGAGCGCGGCTTTTTGCTCTTGAAAGGCCCAGTCGAGCCAAGGCATGAGCGCTTCGAGATCGGAAGTCTCCACCGTAGCGCCGGCCCAGATCCTGAGGCCCGAAGGCGCATCACGGTAATGGCCGATGTCGTAGGCGACGCCTTCTTTGTCGAGCCGGGAGACGATGCCCTTGGCGAATGCCGCCCGAGCCTCTTCGTCCAGCGCCGCAACCGCGGGGTCGACAATGCTGAGGCAGACCGATGTGTTGGATCGCGTGGCCGGATCTTCGCCGAGATGCGCAAGCCAGCCGCTCTCGTTCACGAAACGGTCGATGGCGGCAAAATTGGCGTCGGCGCGGCCGATCAGTCCTTCAAGACCGCCCACCGACTTCGCCCATTCGAGCGCATCGAGATAGTCTTCCACGCAGAGCATGGAGGGCGTGTTGATGGTCTCGCCCTTGAAGATGCCCTCGATCAGCTTGCCGCCCTTGGTGAGGCGGAAAATCTTCGGCAGCGGCCAGGCCGGCACATAGGTTTCCAGCCGCTCCACCGCACGCGGGGAAAGGATCAAAATGCCATGTGCGCCTTCACCGCCGAGCACTTTTTGCCAGGAGAAGGTGACGACGTCCAACTTGGAGAAATCGAGACGCTGGGCGAAGGCCGCCGAGGTGGCATCGCAGATGGTCAGCCCCTTGCGGTTGGCCGGGATAAAGTCCGCGTTTGGCACGCGCACACCCGATGTGGTACCGTTCCAGGTGAAGACCACGTCGCGATCGAAATCGACCTGGGAAAGAACGGGCAGCTTGCCGTAGTCGGCCTCGAAACGCCGCACGTCCTTGAGCTTGAGCTGCTTGACGACATCCGTCACCCAACCCGCCCCGAAGGATTCCCAGGCGAGCATATCGACACCGCGCTCGCCGAGCAGCGACCATAGCGCCATCTCGACGGCACCCGTGTCGGAGGCCGGAACGATGCCGATGCGGTAATCGGCGGGAACCTGCAGCACCTCACGGGTGAGTTCGATGGCGCGGGCGAGCTTTTCCTTGCCGATCTTGGCTCGATGAGAGCGGCCGAGGGCAGCGCCTTTCAGCGCCTCGGGCGTCCAGCCGGGGCGTTTTGCGCAAGGTCCTGAAGAAAAATTGGGATTTGCCGGACGCTGGTCCGGTTTCGCGAGCATGGTCATGTTGTTCCTATCCTTCCAGATAGCTCGCCCCTCGGTGGGGAGGGGTGGCCCGCTGCGGGCATTACCCGAAGCGGAGACAAAGCGCAAGCGGGGCATTCATGAAATCGCTCGTCTTGCCGCTACTTGCGATTCTGATCTGCGACGCAAAGAGCCCATCGTGCCGAACGCCGCACCTTCCCTTTCGGAAGGGACGCTCGCTGCTACGTACCAGCGCGGACCGGCACGGCATGAGGATGCCTCAGAAGAATTTTTATTCTGCAATGCAGCTGAAATTGAAATCACATTCTTAAATCGACAGCTCTTGACTCACTATATGGGAAACAATTCCAGGCGCACTCCTGAGCTTCAGGGCGCCATCCGTTAAGTCGCTTGAAAGCAAGAGTTCCACCTCATGTCAACGCAGACTCAATCCTTCCCAAGATCGGCAAAACAAAAGCCCTTCTACCTGAATTTCGGCTTCCAGGTTTTGGCCGCAATGGTGCTCGGCATCGTGCTCGGCCTTATCGCACGGGAGCTCGGCAACAGCCCAGCCGGGGATCCAAACTGGCTCGCGCAGACGCTGCAGACGATCGGTTCGGTTTTCGTCCAGCTTCTTCGCGCGCTGGTTCCGCCGCTGATCTTCACCGCAATCGTGGCCTCCATCAGCAATCTGCGCCAGCTATCCAACGCCGCGGCGCTGGTGTGGCAGACCCTGCTTTGGTTCGCCATCACGGCCCTGATCGCGGTCGTGATCGGAATTGCCCTGGGTCTCGTTATCCAGCCCGGCGCGCGGGCGGTTATCGACCACGCGGCCGCGTCGGCGCCATCTACCACCGGTTCCTGGCTCGACTTTCTGAAGGGCCTGGTGCCCGCTAATATGTTCGGCCTGCAGGCATCGACAAAGATTGCGGAAGGCGCGGCCAGCACCTCACTCAGTTTCAATGTCCTCCAGCTCCTCGTTATTTCGATCGTGGTCGGGGTCGCGGCGTTGCGCGTGGGTCATGCGGCCGAGCCCTTCCTAGAGCTCAACCGCTCCCTGCTCGCAATCGTTCGCAAGGTCTTGTGGTGGGTGATTCGGCTGACTCCGATCGGCACGATTGGCCTGCTTGGCAATGCAGTCGCGCAGTATGGCTGGCAGACACTGGGGCAGCTTGGCTGGTTCGCCGCCGCAGTCTATATCGGCCTCGCCATCGTGCTGGTAGTGGTATATCCGATCCTGCTCTCCGCGAACGGGCTCAATCCGCTTCGTTACTTCGCGGGCGCCTGGCCGGCGATCCAGCTCGCCTTCGTCTCTCGCTCTTCGATTGGCACTCTTCCGGTAACGGAAGCTGTGACCGAACGCGAGCTCGGCGTCCCCCGCGAATATGCGGCTTTCGCCGTGCCGCTCGGCGCAACGACGAAGATGGACGGCTGCGCTGCCATCTACCCGGCCATCGCCGCGATCTTCATCGCGGAATTTTACCAGGTCCCGCTGGCGCTTCAGGATTATTTCCTCATCGCCTTCGTCTCCGTGATAGGCTCCGCGGCGACGGCAGGGCTCACGGGCGCGGTCGTCATGCTCACGCTGACCCTCTCCACGCTGGGCCTGCCGCTGCAGGGCGTCGGCCTGCTCCTCGCGATCGATCCGATCCTGGATATGGGCCGTACCGCAGTCAATGTCGCGGGCCAGGCGCTGGTGCCCACCATCGTTGCAAAGCGCGCCGGCATTCTTGACCAGACCCGCTACGACAATGCTGGGCGGATCGACATCCTGGGTGCAGAACCAACTCCGCGGCCTGCCTGAGCTTCGATCGAAATTAGCAAGAAAGAAGGGCCGGCATGCTTCCATGCCGGCCCTTTTCCATTTGGAACCGCGTGCCCGAACCGCTTACCAGAGATCGTATCTCAGGCCCATTTTCACCTGGTGGAAATCCACCCCCTCTTCCACGGTGCCACGGTCCACATCCACATATTTCGTGCCGGGTGAATTTAGATATTGGTAGCCGACATCGACCGACAGGTTATTCGTCATCTGGTAGCTCACGCCGGCATTGAGCGCGTAGGCAAACTCGTATTGGCGGTCGATCGAGCTGAACGCGTCGGTGAAGAACGGATCGGAGCCTGAAATTTCGTGGCTCGTATAGAGGAGCCCGACGCCGGCGCCCACATAGGGGGTCAGGCCCACAAAGGTGCCCAGGTCCAGATAGCCGTTGACCATGCCGCTCCAAACCCGGCGTTCCGCTGCGATGACGCCGTCGTCATAGTCGTCGCCCGCGATATAGGCGACATTGATGTCAGCCCGCAGGAGATCGGTGAAATGGTGCCCGACGCCGACGCTGCCGCCAATGCGGTTGTTATCGATATCATCGGCGAGAGTATCGACATCGTAGACGGACTTGTTGACGCTATAGCTGACGTCGCCGCGCAGATACCAACCGGAGCCAACCTCGACCGGCACGAGCGGCGCCTCTTCGATAATCATAGGCGGGTCATAGTCGGCCGCGCGACCCGGCTCTGCCTGGGCGAACAGGATCGCAGCCGCGATTAAGGTAAGGCTGCAGGATTTCTGCATGGAATTTTCTCCGCAAATCGCGACGGAGTTTTAGATGCCCCCCGTCCTGCGGAGATTCTTAACCATTCGGGTTAAGCAGCAGTTAAGGATAACGGGAGGTTACCGATTTTCCTGTTGCAAAAAAGAAACCGCCCGGTGCTAGACCGGGCGGCCAATTGTGCGAGGACGAAAAGCGGCTACTTATAGATCACCGGCTCTACCGGGGGCTCATAGGCCGGCTGATAGGCGATTGTCTGCGGCACCGCGCAGTTCGCATTTGCGCCGCCGAAGGAGTAGCGCAGGCCGGCGCGTGCCTCATGGACGTTGAAGCCATCGTCGAAACCGGGACCGACGCCCGAGCCGAACTCGAACATCCTGCCGCCCTGGATCCGGGTATAACGGTAGCCGGCGTCGAGCTGCAGGTTCTGGGTCAGGCAGTATGAAGTGCCCGCCATAAGCGACCAGGCAAAGCGCCATTCCTTCCCGCCGTCATGGTAGAAATCATCATCGCCGATCGTATTGCGAAGCCTGTCCCACTTGATGCGGGCGCCGCCGATACCCGCACCCACATAGGGCGTGAAGCCGTAATAGGTGCCGAGATCGACATAGGCATTGGCCATCAGCAAAAGCGCGCTGTAGGACGACCGGTCCGTCGAGGTGCAGGGAACACCACCGCAGAATCCGGCCGTCGTGCCGCGGAAGTCCGAATCGAACCAGTAATCGGCGGTGAGATCGGTGCGGAAGTGGCGCGTGATCTGATAGCCGATACCACCGCCGAGCGACATGGCGCCATCGAGCTCGGTCGTTGTGAACTCGCTGGTTCCGGGAGGCGGACCGTAGGTGATGTATTCCGTTCCGCGCAGGTCTGACCAGCGATAGCCGATATCGCCGCGCAGATACCAGCCGCCGACTGAGACTGGCTGCTGCTCGATAACCGGCGGGGGCGGAAGCGGAGCCTCTGGCGGAACATAAAGGTCTGCACCGTTGGCGCTGGTTGCAAGCGCAAGGGCAACTGCGGCAAAAATCGGCCTGATCATTCTCGACATGTCACAAACACCCCCAAAAGCCGTCCCGTGCCCGGCTGGTTGAATCATGTCGAAAGCTGCAACAGAAAAGTTAAGCCTCGCTTAACCCTAATAAACTTTTGCCGCGCAATATGAGAAAGGGCGGCCGGCGGGACAAAGCCGCCGGCGGGGAATGTTTGTTTTGAAAGGCTTACGCCGCCGCCGTCCTGGCGTCGGCGATGGCGTCGACGATGCTGTCCACCATCTTCCTGACCATTTCCGGATCGTCACCCTCGGCCATGACGCGAATCAGCGGCTCGGTACCCGAGGGCCGAATCACGAGCCGTCCGGTATCGCCGAGTTGCGCCTGCGCATCCGCGATCGCGGCCTTGACGGAGGTGGCTTCAAGCGGCTTGCCGCCGCTGATCCGCACATTCTTCAAGACCTGCGGCACCGGCTCGAATTTCCGGCAGACCTCGCTCGCCGGCTTGTTCAGCCGCTTGATGTGGGCGAGCACCTGCAGAGCCGTGACAAGCCCGTCACCGGAGGTGGAAAAATCCGAGAGGACGACATGGCCCGACTGTTCGCCGCCGATATTGAGGCCATGCTCACGCATATGTTCAACCACATAACGGTCGCCGACCTTGGTGCGATGGAGCTCGAGCCCCCGGCCGCGAAGGAAGCGCTCAAGACCCAGGTTGGACATGACCGTGGCCACGATTCCACCGCCTATGAGCTTTTCGTTCTCGTGCCAGGATTCCGCGATGAGCGCCATGATCTGATCGCCATCGATGATCGTGCCATTTTCATCCACGATGACAACGCGGTCCGCATCACCGTCAAGCGCAATGCCGATATCGGCGCGCACCTCGTGCACCTTCTTCGCAAGGCTCATCGGGTGGGTCGAACCGCATTCCTCGTTGACGTTGAAGCCATTGGGATCGACGTAAATCGGCACCACCTCGGCTCCGAGCTCCCATAGGGCGGCGGGTGCCACTTTGTAGGCCGCGCCATTGGCACAGTCGATAACCACACGCAGGCCCGAGAGCGACATGTCGCGCGGCAGCGTGCGCTTGGCAAATTCGATATAGCGATCGTGAACGCCGTCAACGCGCTTGGCACGGCCAAGGCTTTCCGAATCCGCCAGCGCCAGTTCCACATCCCGGTCCAGCATCGCCTCGATGCGGTTCTCGATTTCATCCGAGAGCTTGTAGCCGTCCGGCCCGAAGAGCTTGATGCCGTTGTCGTGATAGGGGTTGTGCGAGGCGGAGATCATCACCCCGATATCGGCGCGCAGCGAGCGCACCAGCATGGCAACGGCGGGAGTGGGGATAGGACCAAGAAGGAACACGTCCATGCCCGCCGCGCAAAAACCCGCGACCATGGCATTTTCGATCATGTAGCCCGAAAGGCGCGTGTCCTTGCCCAGCACCACGCGGTGCCGGTGGCTGCCATTCTGAAAGGACAGCCCGGCAGCCATGCCAACGCGCATCGCCACCTCCGCGGTCATGGGAAATCGATTCGCCCGTCCCCGGATCCCATCCGTCCCGAAATACTGTTTCGACATATTGCTTTTCTTCATCCGTACCGATCTAGGATTTGCTCGCAAAGCAGCGTTCCTTCCCTCTCATGTCACGGCTTCGCGTGTACAAGCACTTTAAGTGGGAAAATATAACCAATCCATATGAACAGCCGCTTGTCCAGCTTGGTTAACGATTGGCTAATCCCAGTTCCCCGTATTCCGGCAAAGAGACACTTTCGTGGCGAGCAGGAGGGCAGAGCCCATTTCATCCTCGTCATGCGCGGCTCTCATCTGTCCGAACCTTGAAGCGGGGATATCGCCCTCGCTTGAAGAGGCGGCAAAAACCGTCCCCATAAAGGAAAAGCCGCGGAATTTCTTCCGCGGCGTCTCGATGTGCGATTTCTCGAATTAGCCTTGAGGCTGCGGCTCCAGGCCAGCGTCGGGTTCCTCGCCGCCCTTCTTGCCCTCTTTGCGCACACCGGCCTTGGGCACAGTGGAACCGCGTGAAGGAGGCGTGTCGTCGCCGAGGTCCCGCGCAGGCTTTTCGCCGCGGATGATCGCCTGGATCTCCTCGCCCGACAGCGTCTCGTATTCAAGCAGGCCTTCCGCAACGGCAATCCAGGCATCGCGCTTGGTCGTAAGGATCTCCCGCGCTTTCTCATGGGCCTCGTCGATCAGCCGGCGCACCTCGTCGTCGATCTTCTGCTGCGTCTCCTCCGACATGTTCTGCTGGCGCGTGACGGAATGGCCAAGGAAGACCTCTTCCTGGTTCTCGCCATAAGCCACCTGGCCAAGCTTGTCGGAGAAGCCCCAGCGCGTGACCATGGCGCGCGCCAGCTTGGTGGCCTGCTCGATATCGGAAGCGGCACCTGAAGTGATGTTCTCCTTGCCGAATTTCAGCTCCTCGGCGACACGCCCGCCCATCATGATCGCCAGGCGGGAGATCATGTATTTGTAGCTCATGGAATAGCGGTCGCCCTCGGGCAGCTGCATGACCATGCCGAGCGCGCGGCCACGCGGGATGATGGTGGCCTTGTGGACAGGGTCGGAAGCGGGCACGTTGAGCGCCACCACGGCATGGCCCGCCTCGTGAAAGGCGGTCAGCTCTTTCTCTTCCTGGGTCATTGCGTGCGAGCGGCGCTCCGCACCCATCATGACCTTGTCCTTGGCGTCCTCGAATTCAGCCATTGTGACGAGGCGCTTGTTGCGGCGCGCGGCCATCAGCGCGGCCTCGTTGACCAGATTGGCGAGGTCGGCGCCGGAGAAGCCGGGGGTGCCGCGCGCAATGGTCTTCAGATCGACATTGGGAGCCAGCGGCACATTCCGCACATGCACCTTGAGGATCTTTTCGCGGCCCACGATGTCCGGATTGGGCACGACCACCTGACGGTCGAAACGGCCCGGACGCAAGAGCGCGGGGTCAAGCACGTCCGGCCGGTTGGTGGCCGCGATCAGGATGATGCCTTCATTGGCTTCGAACCCGTCCATCTCCACCAGCAGCTGGTTCAGCGTCTGCTCGCGCTCGTCATTGCCGCCGCCCAGGCCCGCGCCGCGGTGACGGCCGACCGCGTCGATCTCATCGATGAAGATGATGCAGGGCGCGTTCTTCTTCGCCTGATCGAACATGTCGCGCACACGGCTTGCGCCCACGCCGACGAACATCTCGACGAAATCCGAACCGGAAATGGTAAAGAACGGCACATTCGCCTCGCCCGCGACGGATCGCGCGAGCAGCGTCTTGCCAGTGCCGGGAGGGCCGACGAGCAGCACGCCGCGCGGAATCTTGCCGCCGAGGCGCTGGAATTTCTGCGGATCGCGCAGGAACTCGACGATCTCCTCTAGATCCTGCTTGGCTTCATCCACACCGGCTACATCCTGGAAGGTGACGCGCCCATGCGCCTCGGTCAGAAGCTTGGCCTTGGACTTGCCGAAACCCATCGCGCGGCCGGACCCCGACTGCATCTGCCGCATGAAGAAAATCCAGACCGCCAGGATCAGGATCATCGGCAGCCAGGAGATGAAATAGCCGAGGATGGAGTTGGAACCGTCAGACTCGGGGCGGGCCGTGATCGTCACATTGTGTTCTTCAAGCCGCTGGACGAGACTGGGATCGCCGGGAGAATAGGTCTGAAACGGCGTGCGGTTGTCCGTATAAGTGCCGGAGATCCGACTGCCGGTGATGGTGACGCTTTCAACGCGACCCTGTGAGACCTCTTCGAGAAATTGAGAGTAGGCAATGTCCCGAGTGGCCCCACGCTGCTGCGGCGCCTGAAACAGGTTGAACAGCGCAATGAGCAAGACCGCGATGATCGCCCATAGCGCGAAATTTCTATAATTTGGATTCATGTTCGTTCCGTGAGTGCGCCGAGGCCGGCATCGTCTTCCCTAACATAGGGAGCAAGCGCAGCGTTGCCAAGCATTCCGGCAATATGAAAGGCAAATCCGAGCAGCATGGTTTATCCCATCTGTTCTTTATGGCCATCGAATGGCAGGATCGGCGGCGCAGAACCGTTCAAGAGTTCCAGAAGAGCGGACGCTGGAGCAAGGTCGAAAGAGGGCAGAAGCCTTGCCCAGGGTTGGGCCAGGGGCTGGAGCACAAGCCCCGCCATATCGCTTGCAAGCCCAAGGCAAAGATCACCCCGCCAGATGGCCGGCTCAGCCGCAAGTGCCGACCGTAGAAGGCCGGCTGGCGCTTCCGCTTCCGCAACATCGCGGGCAGCCGCGTTTGCCGGGCCGAAAGCAGCGACGCACGCGCCTTTCGATTGGCCTGCCGGAACCAGACGGTAGCGCCCGTCCCAGATCTGCTCGCCGGAAAGGGAAGTCTCCGGCAGGTTTCGCCTTTCGCGATGGAGATACAGCCAATCCCGCTTTCTCGTGACGACGGCGCGGGAAAGACTGACGCGGCACCGCTCATCCTCCAGGGCGCGGCGCAGGAGTGCCGCCGAGCGCGCTTCGTCGGCCAGATGAGGGCTGCCGCCGGCCACGGCAAGCAGGATGCGAAGCGCATAGAGCCCGCCTTTTTCTTCCGAAGCGGCCGCGAGCGCGAAACGAAGGAGGCCGGGAGCGACACGCGTCGCGGCGCTCCCGATGAGATCTGCGGCGGCCCGCCCTTCCTTCTGCCGAAGGCGCTGCGCATTTTCCGCCTCCGCCAGAAGGGCCTGGGTACGGTCTTCGTCCAGGCAGGCGCGCACCCGCGCCCGCTCAAAACGCGGATCCCGGTTGCTCGGGTCCTCGAACCAGCCGATGCCGCGCTCACCGAGATATGTCCTGAGCGCCGCGCGACGCGTGTGAAGCAGCGGCCGCGTGAACCAGACGTCCCCCTCAAAGAGCGTGGCAGGCGCAATCCCCGCCGCGCCCCGCCCTCCGCCCCGCGAAAGCCGCATGGCCAGCGTTTCCGCCTGATCGTCGGCGGTGTGTGCCGTGAAAACGAGATCCGTTCCGGCTTCGCGCGCAGCACGCGCAAGCAGGGCCAATCGCGCCTCGCGCGCCGCGGCGGAAATGCCGGCTTTGGGCTTTGCTTCTTCCCATCTAAGCGTGCGGTGAGCGATGCCCCGCGCAGCGGCGAGTTCGCCGACAGCTCGCGCTTCCGTTGCCGAGTCGGGCCTGAGCCCATGATCGACGGTCACCGCCAGGAGCGATGGTCCCGAAGGCTGCCGTTCCAGAAATTCTTGGAGGAGAAAGAGAAGGGCGAGTGAATCGCCGCCGCCCGAAACCGCCGCAACAACCGCTTTGCGTCCGGCGAAGCGGATGTCAGAAAAGAGCGCACCCGGTTCGGGCGAGGCCGTGTCGCTCAGCAACCCGCAAGCGCCTGTTCCTGCTTCACGCGCTCCTTGAGCGCGGAGGAGACGTCCGGGTAACGGTGGCCGATCTCGGTATAGGTCGCGCATGCCACGTCGCGCTGTTGCATGGCCGCGAGCGAAACGCCCAGCTTCAGGAGCATCTCCGGCGACTTGCTGGCATTCGGGAACTGGCGGTTCGCGTTGAGGAACACCTCGGCCGCCTCGCGGTACCGGTCCTGGCCGAGCATTGCTTCCCCCAGCCAGAAATTCGCGTCCGCCGCGTGCTCGCCTTCGGGGAACATATCGAGATACTGCCGGAAGCCGGCTTCGGCCGTCTTGTAATCGCCCGAAAGGATGAACTGGTAGGAACTCTGATATATCTCTTCGGGATTATTGGAATGCGGCAGCGCTGCAACCACGGCGTTATCAGTGCCGCCCGTCGGCGTTCCCCGCAGGAGGTCGACCGGCTGGCCCGCCCCGCTGGTGATAACATTACCGTTCTGGTCGAAGGTGATGGTGCCAAGCGTGGAGGGAGGGGCGCCGCGCTCCGGCCCGCCCCCTCCTTGCTGGCCGGCAACCTGAGGGTTCTGGGAGGGAGCCTGGGCTTCCGCCGGCGGCAACGACAGCGTGCCTGCGGCCGCCGTCTGCCGGCTTGCCTCGGCGGGCGGCGTCAAGCGCTCGCTCCTCTGCTCCGGGCGGCCGCCCTGGTTGGCCCCTGCGCCACCCTCCAGCTCCTGGAAGCGGAACTCGGTGTCTTCCTGCATGCGGCGCATCTGGTCTTGCATCTGCAGGATCTGGAAGTTGAGCTCTTCGACCATGCCGTTGAGCTTGCGGATCTCTTCCTCAAGCGTCATCAGCCTGGGGTCGGCGGCCTGGGCCTGGACGACTGGGGCGCCGCCGGCCGGGCGGGTGGGCTTTTGCACCCACGGCAAAGCCGCGGCCGGCCCGGCGGACGTCGCGACAAAGAAGATGAGCGCGGCAAGGCCACGCAGACGGTTTCGGGACAGCATTCCTATCTCGCTTCTCGACCAAGAAAAGGACAGGGAGTTAACCCTGCGGCATCCCCTTATCAGGTCGCGAGACTTCGGCCAAATTTTGTTTCGCGGGCGAATAGCGAAAAGGGATCAGAAAGGCGGGCCTTTCTGCAACACGTCCCTATTCGCTATTCACTGCTATTGGCTTTTGATCAGCTGCCGGCGCCGTTCAGCACCGTCACTGCGCGCCGGTTCTGCGACCAGCAGGAGATGTCGTCGCAAACGGCGACCGGACGCTCCTTGCCATAGGAGATCGTTTGGATGCGGTTTGCGGCCACGCCGCGGGAGACCAGGAAGTCGCGCGCGGCGGCGGCGCGGCGGGCGCCGAGCGCCAGATTGTATTCGCGCGTGCCGCGTTCGTCGGCATGGCCCTCGACGGTGACCGAATAGGAGGGGTACTGGTTGAGCCATTGTGCCTGGCGGGCCAGCGTGGCCTGGGCGTCCGCGCGGATCACCGAGGAATCGGTGTCGAAGAAGATGCGGTCGCCGATGGCTACCGTAAACTCCTGCTTCGAGCCGGGGGTGGCGGTTCCGGCCACTCCGCCGGCGCCGAGACCGAGATCGGCCGCCGAATTGGGGACCTGCTTGTTGGAGCGGCATCCGGCGACGGCAAGCGCGGCTACCAGGGCGATGGCGACAGGGTTTCTCGTCAGAGCTGCGATACGGCGCATGCCGTCACTCTCCTTGGCATTAGAAGGGATTTCTTGAACACCTAGTAACCATGGCTCAGTTAAAGGGCGCTCAAGAAACAGGGTTAATTTTTCCTTGCCGCTCGGCAGACTCACCAAGCATGTGACCTGACCGTACCGGCAAATACGGCTGAAAGGCGGCAGCGCTCTAGTTCAGAAGCGGAGACCACGCGGGATCGGAGGCGAAATTCGGCGTCGGGATGAGTTGCTCGTTACGGCCCGTAAGGTCGATCGAATAGAGCTTCGGCCCCGCCGCCCCGGCATCCTGCCGGAAGAACATGATGACCCGACCGTTCGGGGACCAGGTCGGCCCTTCGATCTGGAAACCGGTGGACAGAATGCGCTCCCCGGATCCATCCGTGCGCATGATGCCGATCTGGAACTGGCCGCCCGACTGTTTGGTGAACGCGATCAGATCGCCTCGCGGAGACCACACGGGTTCTGAATAGGTGCCGTCGCCGAAGGAGATGCGCTGCGGGTTGGAACCATCAGCGTTCATCACATAGATTTGCGCCCGCCCGCCACGATCGGAGGTGAAGACCACCTTGTTGCCATCGGGCGAATAGGATGGGGAGGTGTCGATGGCATTGGTATCCGTGAGCCGCGCGGTGGTCCGCGTCTTCAGATCCATGGTATAGATGTTTGAATTGCCGTCCGTACGAAGCAGGCTCATGATGATCTTGTCGCCGACCGGATTGAAGCGCGACGCGAAGCTCATTGTCGGGAAATTGTTTCCCACAAGCTCGCGCTGGCCGGTTTCGATTTGCAGCAGATAAACCTGTGGCTGCCCCCCTTCGAAGGACACATAGGTGATTTCCTGCCGCTGAGGCGAGAAGCTCGGCTTCAGCACGATGGAGCGGCCATCGGTCAGCGCCCTGTAATTGGCCCCGTCCTGATCCATAATGGCCAACCGTTTCACGCGGTTTTCCTTCGACCCGGACTCGTCCACGAAAACGATGCGGCTGTCGAAATAGCCCTTCTCGCCGGTGAACTGCTCATAGATCGTGTCTGCGATGATATGCGCGACGCGGCGCCAATCCGCCGGCTTGGCAAAGAACTGCTCGCCCACGAGCTGCTGTCCGGCGAAGGTGTCCCAAAGGCGGAACTCGGCCCTGAGCCTGCCTCCCGGCTCCTCGGTCACGCGGCCCGTGACGATCGCCTGCGCATTGATGACCTTCCAATCCTCGAAACGCGGAGCCACGTCCGGATTGGAAATCTTCTCGATAAAGGCGCCGCGGTCTATGGGCGCGAAAAGGCCGGAACGCTTAAGATCGGCGGCGATCACGGCGGATATCTCGGCGCCCCGCCCTCCAGCGGACAGGAAGTCCGTGATGGCGATCGGCACCGGCTCGACGACGCCGCGATTGACATCGATTTCCACAAGCGCGCGCGCCGGCACGACAGCCATTGCTACGAGCCCCAAGACAAGGCTTGTAATCGCGACGGCCGTTTTGAAAAAGTTCCGCATCAGCTCATGCCTCTTGATGGAGAGATCCTGTGGATCAGAACATATCGGTTGGGTCGAAATGGACGATGACATCGGCCCAGGCGCTATATTTTTCGGATGGCAGGTTATAGGGCGCGCACTGCAGGACCGCGCGCCGCGCAGACTCGGCAGCCGCGCGGGCAACCCCTGAGCCACCGCCCTCGATGATTTCCGGGCGGCCTTCGACGGCGCCGCTCGGGTCCAGCTTGAACTTGACGGAGACGCGAAGATTCTCCGCATCGAGCGCACCGGCAGGCACGTTCCAGCAGCGCTCGATCTGCGCCCTAAGCGCATCCATTTCGCTTTGCGACAGCTTGTCGCCGCTGGTGGCCTGACTGGCGCCGAGAGCAGCCTGCTCGGTAGAGCGCTTTGCCCCGCCACCCGAGGCCTTTTCCTTGTTGAGAAGCGCGGCCACCTGGTCCAGAACCTGGTCGTCTTTCGTCGCGCGGCTCGCCTGCTTCTGTTCGGCAGCAGGCTTTTCAGCCTCCTTGCGTTCAGGCGCCTTGGCGATCTGCGGCTTGGGCGGCTGCGGCCGGGCCTGCGGCACAGGAGCGGCAGGCGGCAGCTTAACGCTTTCGCCTTCCGCGTTTTCCGCGACAAGCGGCTCGGGTGCAGGATCTGGCTTTACTTCCTGACGGGGCTGCGGTTCTGGCTCGCGCTCAGGCGTCGGCACAGGCACTTCCTCTGCCTTGGCTTCCTGCGGTGTTTCGACCGGCTTTTCCACCGGCTTTGGCTGCGGCTTCGGCGAGGGAGGCGGCTCGGAAGCCTGCTCCACGGGCCGCGGCTTTGCTTCCGGCGTGGGCGGCGGCTTCAGATCCGTATCGGCTTCGCCCACCTTCTGCGCATTTTCCACCGGATCCTGCCGCTGGGTAGGCTTCGGTGTGGGCCGCGTGGCAACCGGCGCCTCTTTCTCGCCCTGCTGGACCTGAGAGATGTCGCCAACGGGGACGATATCGACGGGGAAGGCCTCGACATCGGCAACCTCGAAGGCGCGCGGGGCCTGCAACGAGACAATCCCGAAGCCGATGAGCACCGCGTGCAAGGTGACCGATGTGGCAAGGCCAGCCCTCATAAGGTCAGTTATCCTGTTCCTGCAATGTGACCAGTCCGAGATTGCGGAAACCGGCGGCTGAAACGCGCGCCATCACGCGCATGACCGTGCCATAATCCGCGTTACGGTCGCCACGCACATAAATTCGCTCTTCATAGCCTGCCTGAGCGATAGCCTGCAGCTTCGGCACCACCTCTTCGAGCGGTATTTCCGTTTCCTGCAGATAGATCAGGCCTTCGCTGTTGACGGAGACGGTGATCGGCTGTGTTTCCGAGTTCAGCGCCCTTGCCTGGGTTTCGGGCAGATCGATCGGAACGCCTACGGTCAAGAGAGGCGCCGCCACCATGAAGATGATGAGCAGCACCAGCATCACGTCCACGAAAGGCGTGACATTGATCTCGGACATAGGCGCATGACGGCGGCCTTTGCGCCGGCGCCCATTTGCGCCCCTAGCCGAAGCGACCGACATCCCCATCAGGCATACTCCTCCACCGCCCGGGCTTTCGGGGCGACTTTCTCATCGATTTGTCGCGAGAGTATGGCCGAGAACTCGTCCGCGAAGCCTTCCATCCGCGAGGCGATGTTGCCGGCATCCGCCGTGAGCTTGTTGTATGCGATGACCGCCGGGATGGCCGCGAGAAGGCCGATGGCCGTGGCGAGAAGCGCCTCGGCGATACCGGGGGCCACGACAGCGAGATTGGTCGATTTCGAGCCAGCGATCGCCTGGAAAGACGTCATGATGCCCACCACAGTGCCGAACAGGCCGATGAAGGGAGCCGAGGCGCCGACCGAAGCAAGGAACCCGAGCTTGCTCTCCAGCCGTTCCATTTCGCGGGTGAGCGCCAGATCCATCGCCTTGTCGATGCGGGTCTGGAGCCCGAGGGGCGAACGCGCGCCTTTCTCGAAGCTCTTTTTCCATTCGCGCATCGCGGCAACGAAAATCGAGCCCATGCCGCTGGTCTTGCGATCGGATAGTGAACGATAAAGTTCTTCGAGCGATTGGCCCGACCAGAAAACCTGCTCGAAACGGTTAAGTGCCACCCGCATCCGCGCGAAGCTCAACCACTTGTCGATGATGATGGCCCAACTCCAAATAGAGGCGCCAAGCAGGCCGATCATTACGAGCTTGACCACCCATCCGGCCTGCCAAAACAGTGCCCAGATGGAGAGATCCCCACCAGGCGCGGCGAGCTCAATACTTTCCATACCCTACCGTCCTCTAAAATTCGGGCAGCTTCGATGCGGGTCCATCCCGTTGCGAATGCGTGTCTTCGCACCGTTGCCGCAACGCCCCCCGAAAGGCTCTGATCGCGCCTTTTTTCGACAAATTTTGGTCAAAGGAAGGCGTTCGGGCCCAGGTGGCGCGTTTCATGATATGAAGATGTATGGTTAACGCAGTATTACCAATCCGCTTATAACTTTGCGATTAATGCCGTCGGCGTTCAGTCCGGCCGCCGCAGAAAGGCCGCGATCCATTCTTTTGGAAACCGCCGGGGTCTGCCGCCTTCGCCAATAACTGCCGCCTCCACCCGCGCCTCGACCAGAAGGACATCATCCCGCTTCAGATGCTGGCGCATATAAATGCGCGCGCCTGATATATCTTCAATATACGTTTCTATACTAATGATGTCGTCGATTCGCGCCGGCTGCCGGAATTCGATTTCCATGCGCCGCACAACCCATGACAGCCTTTCGCCATGCTTGCCATCGGCAAGCTCCGTGTGGTGCACACCGGAAAGGCGCAGAAAATCCGAGCGGCCCCGTTCCAGGAATTCAAGATACCGCGCGTGATATACCACACCGGTGAAGTCGGTATCCGCGAAATAGACACGCGCCATCAGGCGATGGCCGCTCTCGGTAAGCTCGCCGCTGATGCCGGAAGTGAGGGTGCTGTCGTTTTCGATCATAGCGTACAAGCGAATAGCGAATAGGGAGCAGTGAATGGAAAGATCTGCTGGTCTGATCGCCTTACCAGATCTCTACTCGCTGCTCCCTTTCGCGAAATTCACTCCTCCTCGAATAAATTGATCTGCGACTGCGCAAGCTCCTTCGGCGGGTTCAGCCCGAGATGCCTCCAGGCCTTGGCCGCAAGCACCCGGCCGCGCGGTGTGCGCTGAATGAAGCCCTGCTGGATGAGATAGGGCTCGATAATGTCTTCGATGGCGTCACGCGGCTCGGAAAGCGCAGCCGCGATTGTCTCGATCCCCACAGGGCCGCCACCGAAATTCTCCACGATCATATGAAGATAGCGCCGGTCAAGCTGATCAAGGCCGAGCGCATCCACCTCAAGCCTTGAAAGCGCCGCGTCGGCGATCTGCCGCGTCACGTTCTCGGCGCCCGCCACATAGGCGAAATCGCGCACCCGGCGCAGAAGGCGGCCGGCGATTCGGGGCGTTCCTCGGGCGCGGCGTGCGATCTCCTCCGCGCCGTCTTCCGCAAGCGGCATGCCCATAATGCGTGCGCCTCGCGTGACGATCGCCTGCAATTCGTCGACCGTGTAGAATTCGAGCCTGATCGGGATGCCGAACCGGTCACGCAGCGGCGTGGTTAAGAGCCCAAGGCGGGTGGTCGCGGCAACGAGCGTGAATTTGGCAAGGTCGATCTTGACCGAGCGCGCCGCGGGGCCCTCGCCTATGATGAGATCGAGCTGGTAGTCCTCCATCGCGGGATAGAGGATTTCTTCCACGGCAGGGTTGAGCCGGTGGATCTCGTCGATGAAGAGCACGTCGCGCTCCTCAAGATTGGTGAGAAGCGCCGCAAGGTCACCTGCCTTGGCGATAACCGGGCCGGAGGTGGACCGGAAATTGACGCCGAGCTCTCGCGCCATGATCTGGGCAAGCGTGGTCTTGCCGAGGCCCGGCGGGCCGACGAACAGCACGTGATCCAGCGCTTCGCCGCGCGAGCGCGCCGCCTCAATAAACACTTTGAGATTGGCGCGTGCCGTCTTCTGGCCGACAAATTCGTCCAGCGACTGCGGACGCATCGTCGTGTCGATATCCTCGCCGCGCTGGACAGCAGAAACGATGCGGTCCGGTTCGCTCATAACAAAAGCTCCATGCCGGGAATGCGGGAGGCGGCGCGGCACGTCAGCCGCGGCCTCCTCCGGCGCGCCCAGGGTCTCCCGATTTCCTTCACGAACTCGATCCTATCGCCTGGATTGTAGCGATCGCGCACCTCCTTGAGGATCGTGACTTGCCCCTCGGACGTGATGGTTGCCCGGATACCCATGGCCTTACCTTTTTTGGTCTCCTTACCCGACTGACGTAAGGAGCACTCCACTTCGATTGCCGCGCCCTACCGCGCCAGTTCCTTCAACCCCAGGCGGATCAGCGTGCCCGTATCCGCGCCTTCGCCCGCGGATTTGAGCGCGGCGGCGACGGCATTCGCCGCGATATCGCGCGAATAGCCGAGATTGGCCAGTGCGGACACGGCGTCCGAGACGGGCGCCGGGGCGACACCCTCGCCGAGGTCCTGCTTGAGCCCGATTGCGCCCGCGGCCTCGCCCGCGAAAGCCGGCGCCTTGCTCTTCAGTTCCGTGACGATGCGCTCGGCCACCTTTCTGCCGACGCCCGGCGCACGCGCCACCGTGGCGATATCCCTAAGGGCGATGGCATTGGCCAGCTCGGACGGCGTGAGGGTAGACAGCACCGAAAGCGCGACCTTTGCGCCCACGCCCTGGACATTGTTCTGGAGCAGCCGGAACCATTCGCGCTCCAGCACCGTCCGGAAGCCATAGAGGCGGATCATGTCCTCGCGGACATAGGTTTCGATGAAAAGCGTTACCGGCGTTCCGACGCTGCCGAGGGACGATAGGCTGCGCGCCGAGCAGTGGGCGACGTAACCGACGCCACCGACATCGACCACGCAATGATCCTCTCCGATCTCATCGAGAACACCCTTCAGCTTTCCGATCATTGCTGGGCCTCCAGAGCGAGTCGCCAAGCGGGTGACTGCCGGTGATGCGCATGGCAGATCGCGACCGCGATGGCATCTGCCGCATCGTCGCCATCGAAGAGAGCCTTGGGCATGAGCACCTTCACCATCATGTGGATCTGCCGCTTCTCGCCATGGCCGACGCCGATCACCGCCTTTTTCACTGCGTTGGGCGCATATTCTGCAACGCGCAGCCCCGCGCGCGCCGGCACGAGCATGGCGATGCCGCGCGCCTGGCCGAGCTTGAGCGTCGCCACGGCGTCCTTGTTGACGAATGTAGCTTCGACCGCCGCTTCCTGCGGCATGTGAAGGTGAAGAATTTCGGCCAGCCCGTCATGAAGCTGGCAGAGGCGGGAGGCGAGATCCGCCTTATCGTTCGAGCGCACCGTACCCGCACCGATGAAGCGGAGCGAATTGCCGACCGTTTCGATGACGGCCCAACCGGTGCGCCGGAGCCCCGGATCGATGCCAATGATGCGAATCGTACCTGTCATGCCGGCAGGATAGAAAAGCGCATAGGGAATAGCGAGTATCGAATAGGGTCAGCGCTTCTATTCGCTGCCGCTACGCGCGAAAAAGATCTTCAGCCTCTCGCGAACGCGGTCTGCAGAAGGTTGATCTGATCCGAAACGGGATTTTCCGGAAAGCGGTCATTTCGGCCGCGGCTTTCGGGCGATCCGTAAATTTCCTCGTCCATGCGGCGGACCAGGGCTTCGAGCCTCAGCGAACGGTTGACGAGGTTGCGGAATGGCTCCGGCAGTTCGCTCCAGCCGGGCGCATCTTCGTGCAGCGAGGCTGTATCGAGCCGGACCTTCGCCTTCTCGGCGGCGACCTGTTCACGCGTCATCTCGCCGGAATTGGCGGCCCGCTGCAGGAGAAGCCAGGAGGCGAGCTGCATCAGGCGGGTGGTAAGGCGCATGGACTCGGCGGCGTAGAGGCTGGCGGCGGTCCGGGAAAGGTTCTTGGCGGAGGCGCGGCCTTCGCCGTCCAGATATTCCGCAGCTTCCTCCACCAGCCCCATGCCCTCATTATAGAGCGGCTTGAACGATTGGGAGAAAACGCGCCGTTCTGCCAACTTGATCATATCGGCGCCCCCCGTAAAAACGGTAGCCATTCCTACTCGCCTCACAAACCCCGTACCGGCCCGGTCGAGCCGGGCACTCCTGCATCGCAAATTGGCCGGGAAAATGCGACGGGTCACGCCCGAACGCAAGTCCTTAGCTTAATGGAAGGTTAACAGGGAAACCGGCACAAAAAAAGAGCCGCGGGACTGCGGCTCTCAGGAGTTAACAGGGAGGCGTCAAACAGAATGGCTCCAGCCACTCGGTCAGAATCCAGATCTCTGGATACACACAGTAAACGCCTGTAAAGCTTAATCCGGAGTTAACGAACTCCGGCGACTAAAGAAAAAAATTACGATAAAATCGAGTATGCCTATCGATATAGGCTGGCCATGCCCGCGGCGGCGGCCCCTGATCTTTCCTGTGGATGCTTTCATAATCGCGGTAAATACGACCCCGCTCCCGCCTGCTCGGACCCTTGCCGTCAGTCTCACCAGGCCGCAAGTCCCGCGGCGCCGTCATAGATGAGCTTGAGTGAAACGACGAGCATCATGGAATACATCAGCGGGTAGAAGATCTCTGGCTTTATGCGATGGATGACCCAGGCGCCGGCGAGCGTGGCAAGCGGCGCGACGGGAACGAGGATAAGCGACGCCGTAAGATTGGTCGCGTCGAACTGGCCGAGCGCGAAATAGGGGATGAGCTTCACCGCATTCACGACGGCGAAGAAAATGACGCTCGTGCCGGTATAAAGCTTCGGATCATGCTTCAGCGGCAATGCATAGACCTGGTATGGCGGACCGCCGGCATGGGCGACAAAGCTGGTGAACCCGGAGACGGCGCCCCAAAAGAGGCCTTTGGCCCGGCTGTGATCGGCTATCCGTTCGCTTTTCCGGAGTTTGTCGGCCGCCCAGCGAAGGAAGAACAGCAAAGTGGTGATGCCGACGATGAGGCGCACATGGTCCTCCGTCACAACCGCCGCCATCTGCCACCCGATGCCGATGCCCACCAGCGCCCCCGGCAGCATGATGGCGAGCAGCCGCCGGTCGTAATAGCCCCGCCATGCCCAGAGCGAGACGATGTCCATCACGATGAGAATGGGCAGCATGATTGCCGCGGCCTGAACCGGGGAGACGACCAGCGCCATCAGCGGGACGCCGATAAGGGCCATCGCGCCGCCGAGCCCGCCCTTGGAAAGGCCGACGAGGATAACCGCGGGAATAGCGGCCAGGTAGAAGATCGGATCGTTGAGGATCGGTGCCATGGCGGGAGTTTCGGTTGCCAGAGCGCATTAAACCCTCTGCCTTGCTTTTGCGAGGGGCATGGTATGATTTATTCTGCTTGTGGGCTGGCCTTTGCTTCGTCTATGCCCCAATCAAGCCAAAAATCACCATCAGGTCAGCCTGATTGAAAACCCAAGCAGGGCATTATGAGTGAAGCACCGATCCCCAGCCGCTGCCGCATTGTGCTGATCGCTCCGCCGCCGGATTCCGGCGACGCGGAACGGATCGAGGCTGCACTTTCGGGCGGCGACGTCGCTTCCCTGCTCATTCCCGGTTACGGCGCCGACGAGAATGAATTGCAGGCAAGGGCTGAACGGCTCACCCCGCTTGCCCAAGCGCGCGGGGTCGCCGTCATCATTGCCGGCGAGCCGCGTATCGCCGCCCGCGTGCAGGCGGACGGCGTACATGTCGACGGCTCCAAGGCGGAGCTGGGAGATATCATCCAGAAACACCAAAAGCGGATGATGGTCGGCTGCGGCGGGGCGAAGAGCCGCGATGACGCGCTTGAATTGGGCGAAACACAGCCGGACTATATCTTTTTCGGGCGCTTCGGCTACGACAACAAACCGGAGCCGCATCCGCGCAACCTGTCGCTCGGCCAGTGGTGGGCGCAAATGATCCAGATCCCATGCATTGTGCTCGCCGGTTCGGAGATCTCCTCGATCGTGGACGTGGCAAGGACGGGCGCCGAGTTCGTCGCCCTCGGCAGCGCGGTCTTTGCGGAGGGGCGCGATCCCGCTGCAATGGTAGCCGAGGCCAACGCCCTTCTCGACGCGCACGCTCCCGCGCTTGGGGAAAATGCATGAGACGTCTCCTGGCCGTTCTCTGCGCGCTGGTGATTTGGTCAGGCCCCGCGCCGGCCTGGGCCCAAACGACACCCGGTGCACCCGCGGCCAGTCCCGCCGAGCAAAAGGGAGCCCGGCCTTCAGCGCCAGGCAATAGCGAAGGAAGCAGGGAGCAACCTTCCGCTCCCGCGCTCGACCCATCCCGCTTCGGCAAGGTTCTCGACGAGGCGTTCGGCGCGTATCAGCGCGGGCACTATCTCACGGCACTGGAGCTTGCCCGGCCCCGCGCCGAAGCAGGCAATGCGGCGGCGCAGACCCTCATTGCCGAAATCCATGCGCGAGGGCTCGGCGTGCCGCGCAATGGGAAGGAAGCGGCCAAGTGGTACGGCAGGGCCGCCGAGCAGGGCAATCCCGAGGCCCAGCTTCAGTTCGGATTGATGCTGCTCGATGGTGAATTCATCGAGCGCGACTTCGACAAGGCCTACGAGCTCATGCGCAGGGCTGCGGAGGCGGGCAAGCCTCTCGCCCAATTCAACCTCGCGCAGATGCTGATCGAGAGCGGCGCGAAAGAGGCGGATGCGGTGATCTGGTACGAGCGGGCCGCCGAGGCGGGCCTGCCGGACGCGCAATACGCGATGGCGCAGATCCTCGCCAACGGTTTTGCGGGAAAACAGGAAGACGAGGAAAAGGCCCGCCAGTGGCTGGAGAAGGCTGCGCGGCAAAATTTCGAGACCGCCCAGCTTGATCTCGGCGCATGGCTGATTGAGGGGCGGGGCGGCACAAGAAACATGGAGGAAGGTTTCCGTTGGCTAAAGAGAGCGGCTGAAAGCGGCAATGCGGCAGCGCAGAACCGTCTTGCGAAGGCTTATATGGCCGGTCTGGGAACAGAGCCGGACTCTATCCTCGCCGCATCCTGGTACATGACGGCGCGCAGGGCGGGCCTCACGGACCTGGATATGGAAGATTTCCTGGCCGGCCTGACGGACGAGCAGATCAAAAAGGCCACGGAGCGCTCGCAAGAGTTGAGGTAGTTTGGACCTCTATTTATCGCCGGCGCGTGTGGAGCGTTCAGGCTTGGATTCTCGGTCGACGATCGAAACCGAGAGCATGTGCCGCATTTCATTCCAGTGCCGTCTTGCCCTATTCCCCTCCTCCTCCACCTTGCCTCCACGGCGGTTTTGTGGTCTTGAAGCGCCGGCCCGGCTCAGTGGCGCGGCTCCAGATCAGGACAGTGAGAATGAAGATCAACGGCAACGAAATCCGGCCCGGAAACGTCATCGAGCATAATGGCGGCCTTTGGGTCGCGGTGAAGACGAACGCAGTGAAGCCCGGCAAGGGCGGCGCCTACAATCAGGTGGAGCTGAAAAACCTGATCGACGGCACGAAGCTCAACGAGCGCTTCCGCTCCGCCGAGACGGTGGAGAAGGTTCGCTTGGAACAGAAGGACTTCACGTTTCTTTATGAGCAGGGCGACGCGCTGGTCTTCATGGACTCCGAAACCTATGAGCAGCTTGAGCTTCAGAAGGATTTCGTGGGCGACCGCGCGGCCTTCCTGCAGGATGGCATGACGGTGACGGTGGAGCTTTACCAGGAGAAGCCCATCGGCATTTCGCTGCCCCCGCAGGTGACGCTTCAGGTAGCTGAAGCCGACCCGGTGGTGAAGGGCCAGACAGCGGCCTCTTCCTACAAGCCCGCGGTGCTTGAAAACGGCGTTCGCATCCTCGTGCCGCCCTTCGTTTCGGCCGGCGAGAGGATCGTGGTCGACACCGACGAGATTACTTACCTGCGCCGCGCTGACTGACGCGGCTTGCGATAGGATTTTTCATGCCCCGTTCGGCCATCATCAACGTCATGGTTCAAGCCGCGATGAAGGCCGGGCGTTCGCTCGCGCGCGATTTCGGCGAAGTGCAGAACCTGCAGGTCTCGCTCAAAGGTCCCGGCGACTATGTGAGCCAGGCGGACCGCCGGGCAGAGGAGATCATCCACACCGAGCTTTCGCGCGCTCGGCCCGGCTATTCCTTCCTGATGGAGGAACGCGGGGCGGTCGAAGGAGATGACCCCCAGCACCGGTGGCTGGTGGACCCGCTGGACGGCACCACCAATTTCCTGCACGGCATCCCGATCTTTTCGGTATCGATTGCGCTGGAGCGGCAAGGCACGCTCGTGGCCGGCGTGATCTACAATCCGGCAATGGACGAGCTCTACACGGCCGAACGCGGCGGCGGTGCCTTTTTGAACGACCGGCGCATGCGGGTGGCGGCACGCCGGGATCTGTCGGACTGCGTGATCGGCACGGGCATTCCCCATTTGGGGCGCGGCCATCACGGACGCGCACTGCTCGACCTGCGCAATGTAATGGGCGAAAGCGCCGGCATCCGGCGGCTGGGTTCGGCCGCGCTGGACCTCGCCTATGTGGCGGCAGGCCGCATGGACGGATTTTGGGAAGAAGCCCTCAGCTCCTGGGACATGGCCGCGGGTATCCTGATGGTGCGTGAGGCAGGCGGCTTTGCGACGGACAGAAACGGCGGCCAGGACATGTTCGGGACCGGCTCCGTGGTGGCGGGCAACGAGCTCATCCACCGCAGCCTGCTGAAGGCGCTGCAGAAGCCGGTTTCCTGAGGCTGCAGCGCTTCTTGCATTGCATCCCTGTTTATCAGGCTGCGTTGCCTCCAAAAGCGTAAAGCCTGCCTGAAAGCCTGATCGCCTCCTCCGCATGGTCCGGCGGACTCCAGGCAAAGACGCGCATGAAGGTTGACGGATCGAGCGTCAGATCCTCTAAAAGCGCGGTCTTGAGCTTCTGCTTGCCTGCAAGATCGGCCACCGCGCCCAACATGCCTGCAGGCACAGGAAGAAGCCTTATCGGGCGGCCCATGCCCTCCCTCAGCCAGGCAAGAATGTCGGCAAGCGAGACCACTTCGCGATCCGCAATCTCATAGACGCCATTGCCGGTACCGTTCAGCCCGGCTTCGACCGCAGCGGCTATGGCGCTGCACAGATTGCCGACCGAACAGATCGAGCGCCGGTTCCGCACGGCGCCGAAAGGCAGCGGAAAACCGCTTGCCGCGAGGCGCTGCAGCTTTCGCCAATTCCCCGGCGCATCATGGCCATAGACCAGCGGCGGACGCAGCACGATGCTAACGCCGCCTCCCTCGGCGAAAGACCGCGCATGCGCTTCCGAGGCGAGCTTGGAGCGGCCATAGGCATTGGCCTTTTGCGGGTTCTGCTCAGCTTCCCGGGCGGCGATGCTGCTCAAGGCCACCAGCACCTTTGCGCCGGCTGCTTCAGCGGCTTCGGCAAGCCTTCGCGTCCCCGCGTCGTTGACGGAGAAGAACATGGCCTCATCCGCGTCTTCCCTATGGGCGAGCCCTGCCAGATGAATGACGGCGTCAACGCCTCCCAGCGCCGGCGACCAATCTGTCGTCGGGCCGATATCGCCCACGGCGACGAAGCGCCCTGCGGATTCGTACGTGCGCCGGCCTGCCTCGACCACTTCATGGCCGCGCTTCAGAAGCACCGGCACGAGATGACGGCCGATAAATCCCGTGGCGCCGGTCACGAGTATTCGCGCCATCAACTCCCTCCGGCTTAGGTTTCGCTAGATATTGCCTGAACCACCTCTGCGGATGATAGGCAGTGGTCGAATGGATATATATTTCAATTTCGTCACATTTCCGTTTAGAGTCTCCGCCAAGGATCTTCAGGCAGAAGCGGAGTCGAGGGGAGAGATGGCCTTGTTGAAATCGCTCGGGGCGGAGCGGCTTGTCGCAGACGATGAATATGATCCGCGCCGTCTCTCGAGCCCGCAGGTTTTTCTCTATTCGATGCTGATCTTCCTGGTGATCGTGGGCTTCGTAGCGGCCATACTCTATCGCCAGATCTCGTCAGCCTTCCAGAGCAATCCGGGCCTCAACGGCCTTATTCTGGGCGTGCTGGCCGTGGGCGTCCTTCTGGCGCTTGGCCAGGTGGTGCGGCTCTTCCGGGAGGTGCGCTGGGTCAACTCTTTCCTGGCCGGAACCGACTCCTCCGAGCCCGTACTGCTGGCGCCGATGAAAGCCTTGCTCAGCCGTTCCTCGAGCATGGCGCTTTCGACGAGTTCCATGCGCTCGATCCTGGACTCGATCGCCACCCGCCTGGACGAAAGCCGCGACATTTCGCGATATCTGATCGGCCTTCTTGTGTTTCTCGGCCTGCTCGGCACCTTCTGGGGCCTCCTGCAGACGATCGGTTCGATCAGTGAGACGATCCAGTCGCTCGATCCAGGCTCGGGCGATGCCAATGATGTCCTGAATTCCCTGAAGGAAGGGCTTTCGGCACCGCTCGGCGGCATGGGAACGGCCTTCTCCTCGTCTCTGTTCGGCCTATCCGGGTCCCTCATTCTCGGGTTTCTGGACCTGCAGGCCGGGCGCGCGCAGAACCGCTTTTATACGGAGCTGGAAAACTGGCTTTCCACGGTGACGGATCTAAGCTCGGATCTCGACGGCGCAAGGAACGGATCGTCCGAGGAGTTGCGCGAGCTCGCCGAAAGGCTGCGCGCGACACAGGAGGCAGGAACCGGCAACCCGCGCACCGCCGCCGCGATGGCCTCCCTCGCCGAAGGCATTTCGGGTCTCGTCAAGAATATGCGCCAGGAGCAGCAGCTGATGCGTGACTGGGTGGAAGCCCAAGCCGCCGATCAAAAGGCGCTGCGCGAGACGCTTGAAAGCATCGCCGCATCCCTTAAGAAGCGGGAAGGCAGCTGATGCCGCTTGCCCGTTCCCGCCGCAGGGAAAGAACGGTCGATTACTGGCCAGGTTTCGTCGATGCGCTTGCGACGCTGCTTCTGGCCATCATGTTTCTGCTGTCCGTTTTTGTGGTCGCCCAATATTTCCTGAGCCGGGAGATCAGCGGCAGGGACGAGGCGCTCGATCGCCTCAACGCGCAGATCAACGAGCTGACGCAACTGCTGGCGCTCGAAAAAGCGAATTTCCAAGATGCAGAAGATCAGATCGCGACCTTGCGCGCCTCGCTGGCGGATGCGGAGGCGGAGCAAAGCCGACTGCAACAGATCCTGTCGAGCGGCGCGGGGAGCGAAGCTGCCGCGAACGAGCGTATCGGCGAGCTGACCGGCGAGTTGGATCAGGAACGCCAGATCAGCCAGCGCGCACTTTCACAAGTGGAGCTTCTTAACCAGCAGATTTCGGCCCTAAGGCAGCAGATCGCTGCGCTTGAGGACGCGCTGGAGGCATCGGAACGGCGGGATCGGGAATCGAACACCAAAATCGCCGATCTCGGACGGCGGCTCAACGTTGCTCTGGCCCAGCGCGTGCAGGAGCTGAACCGCTATCGTTCCGACTTCTTCGGGAGGTTGCGCGAAATCCTGTCCGATCGGGAGGATATCCGCATCGTGGGCGATCGCTTCGTCTTCCAATCGGAAGTGCTATTCGCGTCCGGCGCAACGGAGATCAACCCCAACGGGCAGGAAGAAATGAGAAAGCTCGCGGGCGCGATCCTGGAACTGCAAAGGGAGATCCCGCCTGAGATCAACTGGGTTTTGCGTGTCGACGGGCATACTGACAACATTCCGCTGTCGGGCACTGGCCGGTTCCGCGACAACTGGGAGCTTTCGACCGCGCGCGCGGTTGCCGTGGTGAAATTCCTCATCGAGAGCGGCGTGCCGGCCGAACGCCTCGTGGCTGCGGGCTTCGGCGAGTTTCAGCCGCTCGATCCGGAGAATTCGACGGAGGCCCGGTCCCGCAACCGCCGCATCGAGCTGAAGCTGACGGAAAGGTGAGGAATGGTGAACGGTAGCGAAAGCGGCTTTATTTGAAGCGCTATGGCCACCTCTTTCACCCACTTCACTCCGCCGCTCCCTTGAAGACATCCGCGCCGGCCTCGAATTGCAGGCTGGCAAGCCGCGCATAGATCCCTCCGCGCGAGACAAGCTCGGCATGGCAGCCTTCTTCAACGATGCGTCCGTCATCAAGCACCAGAATGCGGTCGGCCTTTAAAATAGTGGCGAGGCGGTGCGCGATGACAATGGTGGTGCGCCCGCGCATCAGGTGCTCCAGCGCCTCCTGCACCAATGTCTCGCTCTCGGCATCAAGCGCCGAGGTAGCTTCGTCGAGAAGCAGGATCGGCGCGTCACGCAGGATAGCGCGGGCAATGGCGAGCCTCTGGCGCTGCCCGCCGGAAAGCATCACGCCGCGCTCGCCGACCTGAGTGTCGTAGCCTTTTTCCAGAGCCATGATGAAGTCATGCGCGAGTGCGGCGCGGGCGGCGGTCTCCACCTGCTCGCGCGTTGCCCCCGGCCGGCCGAAGGCAATGTTTTCTTCCGCCGTCGCGGCGAAGACGGTCACGTCTTGTGGCACGATGGCGATGCGCTCGCGCACGGCCTGCGGATCCGCCTTGCGGATATCGACGCCGTCAACCAGCACCGCGCCCCGGTCCGGATCGTAATAGCGCAGGAGCAGTGAGAAGATCGTGCTTTTGCCGGCGCCCGACGGCCCCACGATCGCGACCGTCTCCCCCGGCGCCACGTCGAAAGACAATTCGTGCAGGGCCGATCGGCCGGGACGAGCTGGATAAGCGAAGCTGATGTCCCTGAAGGAAACGGCACCGCGCGCCGGCACCGGCAGGGCGATAGGGTCCGCGGGAGCGGCAATGGCAGGCTCTTCCGCCAGTAGCTCCGACATGCGTTCGGCCGCGCCGGCTGCCTGGGCAAGCTCGCCGCCTACTTCCGAAAGGGCGCTGAGCGCCCCCGCCGCCAGCACGGCATAGAGGACGAACTGGACAAGCGTTCCCGCGGTCATCGTGCCGGCGAGCACGTCGCGGGAACCCACCCAGAGCACGGCCACGACCGAGGTCGAAGCGCCAAGGATGACGAAGAAGGTGAGGACCGCACGCGCGAAAATGGAGCTTCGGGCAGCCTCGAATGCCGCATCGACCGCCCCGCCGAACCGCCTCGCCGCGCCGTCCTCATTGTTGAAGGCCTGGAGAACGCGGACAGCGCCAATCCGCTCGCTGGCAAAGGCGGTCGCCTCGGCAAGCGTATCCTGCGCGAAGCGGGAACGCCGGCGGACGGAGCGGCCGAAAGCGACCAGCGGCAGCACGATGATGGGTATGGCGCCAACTGCAAAGGCGGAAAGCCGCGGGCTTGTCACCACCATCATGGCCACTGCGCCAAGGCCCATGAGGGTGTTGCGGGCGGCCTGGGATGCGGAGGCGCCCACACCGGACTTGATCTGCGTCGCATCCGCCGTCAGCCGCGATATGATCTCGCCCGACTGCGCCCGGTCGAAGAAGGCCGGAGAGAGCCGCGTGACATGGGCAAAGACGTCTCGCCTCAGATCCGCCACCACGCGCTCGCCCAGCGCGACGACGAAATAGTAGCGGCAGGCCGAAGCGACGGCGAGGATCGCCGCCACCAGCAACAGCCCGGAAAAATAAATGGTGATGAAGGCCGCATCGGCATCGGAGAAGCCGTGATCTATAACGCGGCGCACAGCTTGGGGCAGGAGCAGCGTCGCCAATGCCGCAAGAACCAGAAAGAAGCCCGCGCCGAGCGCCAGGCCGCGATAGCGTCTCACATAAGGAAGCAGATTGCGCAGCGGTCTGAGCGAGCGCCGAGATTTCCGCTCCTCTGTGCCGGATGTCAATGCCATGGCCTCTTTCCCCTCGCGAGCCTGCCCCAAGATTCCGCCCTCACCGGCCTTGTATCGATCTGGCGCCTGATGTATAGGCACGCGAACCTTTTCGAAGCCGTAGCCGTCCTTGGCCGCGGCTTCAAGTTTTCAGCATGGGCGAGATTGCCGCAGTGAAAGCTGCCCAAGCCCCATATGACAGACAGATTCAGGACAGAGCGATGAAAGCCGACATCCATCCCGACTATCACATGATCAAGGTCGTCATGACGGACGGCACCGAATACGAGACGCGCTCGACCTGGGGTAAGGAAGGCGACACGCTCAACCTCGACATCGACCCCAATTCGCATCCGGCATGGACCGGCGGCCAGCAGACGCTCGTTGACCGCGGCGGCCGGCTGTCGAAGTTCAAGAAGCGTTACGAAGGCTTGGGCATCTAAGGCCTGCCATAGAGTTCAAGGAAAAGCCCGCCGTTTCGGCGGGCTTTTTGTTTGTCCGGATGGAATTTCCCCTCGCTTCAGGTTTAGTTGAAGCGCCGGTGGCGGGGAGATGGTCAGGCATGGATCCTCGGGTCACGCCCGAAGATGACGAGGAGGAGAGGCCTCTGCAAACCTCAAGTGAAGGCGATTAGCGGATGCGCCCAAGCATTCGTCATTCTCGGGCTTGACCCGAGGATCCATGCCTGAACCGCGCCGACGGCAGAGCAAACAAAAACTGAGTGTTACTCCGTGTGCTTCCGCTCCACATGGCCCAGATTGCGCTCCGGCGCGATGAGATCGCGCACGCGCCGCTTGAGCTCGGCTGCATCGGGAAAGCCGCCGTCGCGCTTGCGCTCCCAGATAAGCTCGCCGTCGCAATGGATCTCGAAAATACCGCCTGTGCCGGGTTTGAGCGTCACCTCGCCAAGCTCTTCCTGGAAGGTGGAAAGAAGCTCCTGCGCCATCCATCCCGCCCGAAGCAGCCAGTGGCATTGCGTGCAATAGGCAATCGTCACCCGGTGGGACATCAGGTCGTTCCTCAGGCCGCGCTCAGCTTCGCCATAGTGGCATCGTCCACCTCGAAATTGGCATAGACGTTCTGCACGTCGTCGTCGTCCTCCAGCACGGCGATGAGCTTCAGGATCGACTGCGCGCGCTCCTCGTCAACGGGAGTGGAGGTCTGCGGCCGCCATACGGTCTTGACCGATTCCGCCTCGCCAAGCGCTTTTTCCAATGCCGTCGTTACCTCGCCTATATCCTCGAAGGCGCAGATGATGACATGGCCGTTCTCATCCGACTGGACGTCTTCCGCGCCAGCTTCGATGGCGGCTTCCATCACCTTGTCCGCGTCGCCTGCCGAAGCAGGATAGACGATCTCGCCCACGCGATCGAACATGAAGGACACCGAGCCCGTCTCGCCCAACGCACCGCCCGCTTTCGTGAAGGCTGCGCGCACATTGGAGGCGGTGCGATTGCGGTTGTCCGTCAGGGCCTCGACAATGACGGCGACGCCGCCGGGGGCATAGCCCTCGTAACGGATTTCCTCATAGGTCTCCGCATCGTTGCCCTGCGCTTTCTTGATGGCGCGCTCGATATTGTCCTTGGGCATGGACTGGGCGCGGGCATTCTGCACCGCAAGCCTGAGGCGCGGATTCATCGCCGGGTCGGGCAGGCCCGCTTTGGCCGCAACAGTGATCTCGCGCGCCAGCTTGGAGAACATCTTCGACTTGACCGCGTCCTGGCGGCCCTTGCGATGCATGATGTTCTTGAATTGGGAATGGCCGGCCATGGGGCTCCTTCTCGGAATTCTGAAAATCTGTTGGATTTGCAGGCTTATATTGAAAAGGGCCCGCAACGTCCAGAACCGCTATTTGCGACGGTTATGCCTCCCTCACGCAATGGTGAGGCCGCCTCCGTAGCACAAGCGCCAGACCTGGGTTAGCATTCGCGCCGCAAATCCGGGGAGATGTCAATGTCCGCCTTCCGTCTGATTGCCTCTCTTTTCTTTTTTCTTCTGATGCCGTCTGTAACGGTTCACGCCCAGATGCAAAGGCCAAGCACCTGCATGGCCGTCGCAAACAGCCTGCCCGACGTGAAATTCGTAAGTTTTCAACAAACCGCGGCAGCGCAAGGCGAGGTATCGATAACCTATGCCGGCCATTCCACCTATCTCATAGAGACACCGGCCGGGGTGACGATCGCCACCGATTTTTCGGGCACTTACGGCAGCGCGCCCATTCCCCGCGTCGCGACGATGAACCGGGCGCATTCCACCCACTACACGATGTATCCCGACCCCGCGATCGAATATGTGCTGACCGGCTGGAATCCCGACGGAGGCGGCCCGATCAAGCATTCGCTGGTGGTGGATGACGTCTATATCCGCAATGTGACGACTGATATTCGCGGCTTTTCGGAAGAATCGAAAGACGGCAATTCCATCTTCATCTTCGAGGTGGCCGGGCTCTGCATCGGCCATCTGGGCCACCTGCACCACGAATTGGACGATTCCCATTATGCCGCGATAGGACGTCTCGACGTGGTGATGGTGCCGATCGATGGGGGCCTTACCCTTTCAATTGACAGCATGAGCGAGATCGCGCGCAGGCTTTCCTCGTCCATCATCCTGCCGATGCATCGCTTTTCCACGCCCATCGGCGTGTTCGCTGAACGAATGGGCGAAGGATTCGATGTCGAGTTTCATGAGGAGAGGATGCTGCGCGTCTCGATCGGCAGCCTCCCCAGGCAACCTACCATTATCGTGCTGGAGGGCGTCTGACACCCTCCAGCATCGGGGCTCAGTGCGTATGGTCTCCCGACGCGCTTTCGCGCGCGCGCTTGCGCCGCGCCATCATGTTGAGCCCTTCGACCAGCGCCGAGAAACCCATCGCCGCGTAGATATAGCCCTTCGGCACATGGAAACCGAAGCCGTCGGCGATCAGTGTCATGCCGATCATGAGCAGGAAGCCGAGCGCCAGCATCACCACGGTGGGATTGGCGGCGATAAAGCGCGACAGGGGCTCTGCCGCAAGCAGCATCACCGTGACGGCTGAGATGACGGCAATGAACATGATGGTAATGTGATCGGTCATGCCGACCGCCGTGATGATGGAATCGATCGAGAAGACCAGGTCGAGCAACAGGATCTGCGTGATGGCCGCGCCCATGGTGAGCGTAGCCGCCTTGCCGACCATGTTTTCCTTCGGATCCACCGGATCGACTGAATGATGGATCTCCTTGGTGGCCTTCCAGACGAGGAAAAGGCCGCCCGCGATGAGGATGAGGTCGCGCCACGAAAAGCCGTGGCCGAACAGCGTGAAAAGCGGCGCGGTCAGCTGGACGATGATGGAAATGGTGCCGAGCAGCGCAAGGCGAAGCACCAGAGCTGCCCCGATGCCGAGCCGTCGCGCGCGCGCCTGCATCTCCTGCGGCAGTTTGTTGGTGAGAATCGAAATGAAGATGAGATTGTCGATACCGAGCACGATCTCGAGCGTAACAAGGGTTACGAGCGCGACCCAGGCTTCCGGGCTGGAGACGAAGTCAAATTGCGAAAGCAACCATTCCATCGGGGATTCCTGCGTGGGGTTGAAGTCTGAGGCTTCGCAGAGTTAGGGGGGCATTTAAGCGTCGTCAACGCCAGAAGGCGGGAAAGGTCTCCTCAAGCCGCGGTCCCAGTCTCAGCGGCGCGATCTTTTCCGCAAGGCCCGTGCGCTCCGATACCTCCAATCCGACACCGCAGATAGTGGCAGGACCCGTGGCCGCCTCGAAGCGGTTCTTAGGCACCTTCGTGACAAAGCGGTTGAGAGGCTCTTCCTTATCCATCCCAAGCGAGGAATCGTAATCACCGCACATGCCGGCATCGCTAATATAGGCAGTGCCCCCGGTGAGGATCTGGTGGTCCGCCGTGGGCTGATGCGTATGCGTGCCGATAACAGCGCTCACGCGCCCGTCCACGAAATGGCCGAAACAGATCTTCTCGGACGTGGCTTCGGCATGAAAGTCGATGATCGCCGCATCCGCCTGCTCGCCGAGATGGCACGCGGCAAGCTCGTTTTCGGCGGTGCGGAACGGATCGTCCAGCTCGGGATGCATGAACACCCGGCCCATGATATTGGCCACGAGCACACGCGCGCCGTTCTTGGCGATATAGAGGCCGGAGCCGCGCCCTGGCGTGCCCTTCGGAAAGTTGGCGGGGCGGAGAAACCGCTCCTCGCGCGGCGCGAAACTCAACGCCTCCCGCTGGTCCCACACATGGTTCCCCGTCGTCACCACATCCGCGCCAGCCTGCAGCGTAGTGCGGAAAATCTCCTCGGTGATGCCGAAACCGCCCGCGGCGTTTTCGCCGTTCACCACCACGAAATCGAGCCTAAAGTCCGAGATGAGGCCAGGAAGGCGCTCCCAGACGGCGGTGCGGCCCGTACGGCCGACCATGTCACCAAGAAATAAGATACGCATCGCCTGCTCTTACAGGGGCGGGGGGAACCGGCGCAAGCCGCTTTCGGTGAGGATTTCGGGAAGCGCTATGTCATGCGCCTCGTCGGGAACTTCCGGGACTTCCTGGCAATCAAAAGCGATGCCGATCAGGCGCGGCGCGCGGCCTAGCCGCTGCAGCCTCTCTATGGCTCTATCGTAATAGCCTGCCCCATAGCCGATGCGGTGCCCGCGCGAATCAAAGGCGGCGAGAGGGACGAGCATCATGCCCGGTTCAAGTTCAGGCGCTTCTTCGCCCGGCCCCCAGGTACCGAAGCCCATATCGGCAAGCGGCGCACCGCGCACAAACTCCCGAAACACGATCGTGGTCTTATCGAGGATGGCGGGCAAGCTGAGCCGCGCGCCACGATCGCGCAGCGCGGCCATCAACGGGCGCACGTCGACTTCCGAGCGCATGGGCCAGAAGCCGGAAACGACCGTGCCCGGCAGCGGCGCGATCCGGTCCGCCCATTCCGCAAAGCCCAGCGAAGCCTCTATACGCCAGCGCGGGTAAAGCGCATCGCGGCGGGCGAGCGCCTCCTGGCGCAGCCTTCTTTTTATCTCGCGGGGAATGGCCGTCATCGCTGCCCTTCATCGGATGGAGACACTGCGAGGAAGAAACCCGCAGGGCGGAACCGGCAGGATGGCAAAAAGGAAGACGGGAGGGAAGAGCAGCGATCCACGACAACCGATGGAATGACCGATCCCGGGAACCTACAAAGTAGGTGGGCGCCGTGTGGCCAAGCCCACGGGCAAGGCCAGGGACAGCTCCCTAGAGGATCGATAAGGCCCCGGGGAATTGAATTCCTGTCGCGAGGCGCAGACCGCTAATCAGCAATATAGGCCACGGCGGCTATGCGTACCAGTGTCCTGCGGGCCACGGCAGTGCAATTTGCATCGAAAAAATTATGCGATGCCCCGCCGGCCGACCTTCGCACGGCCGAGCGGTTTTTGCGCCCTCGCTTCCGCGCCAGCCGCAACCTCCACATCGGTGCCGCCTCCGAAGACCAGATCGAGGAACTCGACCAACCATTGCTTCAGATGCATGTCCCAGATGAGACGGCCGCCGAGATGATCCCGTCCCGGCTGAGCACCGGGCAGCACGAAGCGATGCGCGCCGCGAACGACCCAGCGCTGCATCATGGCGCGCGTGAGCTCGGCATGGAACTGGATACCCCAGGCGTTCTTGCCGTAGCGGAATGCCTGGTTGGGATAGTGATCCGAAGTGGCAAGCAGGGTCGCGCCGGAAGGCAGCGAAAAGCCTTCGCGGTGGAACTGATAGACCATCTCCGGCCAATGGAGGAGACGGCGGCCCTCTTCGGTGGCGCGGATCGGATACCAGCCGACCTCCACCAGCCCGTCATCATGGCTTTTCACCTGCCCGCCCAGATGGTTCACCAGCATCTGGGCACCCAGGCAGATGCCGAGAAAAGGCTTTTCCTCCTTGAGAGGGACGGAGAGCCATTCGGTCTCCCGGAGGATGAAATCGTCCCGATCATTGGCGCTCATCGGCCCGCCGAAGATGATGGCGCCGTGATGATCCTCTAACGTCTCGGGAAGCGGATCGCCCAGAGGCGGCCGCCGGATATCGAGCGTGAAGCCCGTCATCTCAAGGAGCTGGCCGACGCGGCCCGGACTGGACATCTCCTGGTGCAAGACTACCAGGATCTTCTTACCCGCCCCTCGTGCCATATCCTGCAGCTATTCGCCCTCTTTCTCCCGGATTTCGGCCTGCACGCTCTGCCGCATGTTTACGCGCGTGCGCGTATCGATGCCGATCAGCTCGGCCACGCGCCAGACGAGATTGTCCTCCAGTTCGTGCATTTCGCCATCCGAAAGCACCATTTCCCACATGAGGCGGATGAACTCGGCGCGGGCGTTCTCGTCATAGTGCCGCTTGAGCACACTCGTGAAGGCGTAGAGGTCGACGGCATCGGCCTCCGCTTCCTCCGCGGCCCTCAAAAGCGCCTTGAGTTCCGCCCCGCTGACATTGAAGGTGCTCGAAAGGGTACTCTTGAGCCGGGCACGCTCGTCCTCGCCGCACATTCCGTCGGCCGCCATCACGTGGATAAGGAGCGCCGCCGCCGCCACGCGCGGATCATCCTCCTGCACGCGTGACGCCTTGGCGCCGGAAGGCAGGTCCTTGAGGAAGGCGAGGATGCGATCAAACATAACAGATCCTTCGGAATCACTTGTGTATGTTAAAACTCGCGCGAAGGCCTACAATGCCTTTTTTGCAATTGCGAAGATCCTTCAAGAAAAAATGAAAGCGGGAGGGATCCGTTCCTCGCGCGCGAGCCCTGCGGTCAGAAAAGGCGGAACCTGCTGGTTTCGTCCGCACCGCCTTCCTTGCGCGGCTCTACGCCTGGATCATCAGGAAGAGGCGGGCGGATGTCTTCTTCCATCGGCTCCGCATCGGCAGCAGGTTCTTTCGCGCCGTTGTCACCTGGCAGGGCCGTCTCCCCTTTTTCGGACTCGCTTTGCGCTGCCACCTCGACGACGGGCTCGGCTTCGGCCGGTAGGAGGAAATCTTCGGCTTCTCCCTCTTCGGAAGCTTTCACCTCGGTTTCCAGGGGCGGCAGGGCACGCAGCGCCTCTTCACCTTCGATAATCTGGCCGAGCCGCTCCATCGGCGCGCGCCATTCGAACGCATCGAGCCGCCCCGTGACCGGTGAAGCGGGCGCCCAGCCCTCCGCGACATAACCATCTGCGACCCAGGCCGGATCGCGCGGCGCGCGCACCGCCTTTGCCAGCCAGTACCGAACGCGGCCCTGGTCGCCCCGCTCCGCCTCCTCGATATCCGCCAGAAGCAGGAAAGCCCCTTCGCGCGGATCGAGCCGCACTGCCGCTTCCGCGGCCTCGCGTGCCTCGCCATACTCGCCCGCATCCAGAGCCGCACGGGCGACCGCAAGCTCGGATTCGGCGTTGTTGGGCTTCAGCCGGCGCAGCTTCTTAGCCCGTGTAAGCCGGTCATGCGTGGAATCCCCTGGCCGCGCGTGGACATAGATATCGGCCACCTCCGGGTGCGGCGACTTCGCCCACACCGCTTCCAGCACCTTGGCGCCGCGTCGCAGATCGTCTTGGCGGAAGAGCGCGCGAGCCGCCGTCACGGCGGCAGGAACGAAATCGGGCTGCAGGCGGTGCGCCTCCAAAGCGGCGGTTTTGGCCGCGGCCGGATTCATGTTCAGCTGCGCCATCGCCTGCGCGGTGAGGAGCACCGCACGCTTTCTGGCAAGGGCCTCACGCTCCTCCTTGCTCGAGGGCTTTTGCTTGTCGAGCAAGGCAAGCGCCCCCTGCCAATCGCCTTCGTCGGCCTTGGCTTCCAGAGTGGCATCGGCGGCCCAGCCGAGCTGCGGCGCGATTTTTGTCGCCTCGTCGGCGTAATGCCGTGCCGCCTCCCGCTCGCCATGGCGCTCGGCCTCCAGATAAAGACCGCGCAAACCGAGCAGGCGGGTCTCCGGATCGTCCGCCATGGCCTGGAATTTGGCACGGGCGGCTTCGTGATTTCCTTCGAGCATCGCTGCCTGGGCATCGAGAAGATGGATGAGCGGCTCCTGATCGGAGGAGATGAGCTTCGCCGCCTGCTGGCCCATGCGCCGGGCAAGACCGGCATCGCCGGCCCCCGCTGCGATCAGCCCTGTCGAAAGCGCCTGATATCCCCGGTCGCGCCGGCGCGCGCGAAAATACCGCCGTACGGTGTAGGGGCTTGTCCAAATGCCGCGGACAATCCACCACAGGATCATCACCGCCGCGATCGCCGCCACCAGAAGCACGGCGGCCATCATCAGCGTCACCTGGTATTGATACCCGCCAAAGGTCACGGCAAGCTCGCCTGGCCTGTCGGCAAGCCAGGCAAAACCCAGCCCGAGAAGCATGACAATGACGAGGAAGAGGAGGATGCGGAACATGGCGCCGTCCTTACGCGGGCTTTAGCGCGTTCGAAAGCGCCTTTTCGAGGACCTGATCGGCCGCTCGCCGCGCACGCAGCTTCTCCGCGAATTCCGCGGCCACGTCCTTGGCGCTGGGCGGCAGCGAGTCGTATTCGCTCAATGCCTGGGCGTAATCCCCCCGCTTGACGGCCGCTTCCATGCGGGCGGCGATCGCCTCCGGCGTATCCCCCGGCACCTCGCCGACCGGCCGGACCGTTACAGCAGAGCGCGCGCTCGCCATCAGGCGATCGAAAACGCCGGCATCGGGTGGCAGATCGGATGAGGATGCGGCAATCCGCGATGCGATCTGCGGCGCCTCGCTGACAAGGGCGGCTTCGGTGGGGATGCCCGTCTGTGCATAGGGCCTGAGCGGGTCGAGTTCGGGCGCATTGGGCGCGATGGCGGAATAGGTCTCCAGCTCGCTTCCAAAAGGCGCGCCACGCTCCACCGCGGAACGCAGGGCGGACGCGGCCACGATGAGCGCGAGCCTCGGCCCTTCATCTTCCTTGGCCACTTGCTCGCTGAGCTGAGTGACTTGGCGCGCAAGCTCATCCACCTGCTGCGCCGTCGCCGCACTCCTTTCCTGTGCGGTGTTGGCGGCCTCCATGGCCCCGGCGACGCGCGTTTCAAGTTCGCTCACCTGCTGCGAAAGCTGGGAAGTATCGCCGGTGCCGGCCGTCTGCGCGACCGAAGCCACCCGGTTCTCAAGCTCAGCAAGCTGCTGCCCCAGCCGCTGCAGTTCCGCGCCATTTTCAGCCGGCGGAGCGGATTGCAGGGCTGCGACCGTGTCGCGCAATTCGCTGATCTGCTGCCGCGGCTCGGCAAGTGCCTGTTGCAACGCTTCAGCGGAAGGTCCCGCTGCGGCATTCTCGCGCAATTGGGAAATCTCATTTTGCAGAGCGGCAACCTGCTGCTCCAGATTGCTCACGGCGGGATCGGCTTGCTGCTGCCGCGTCCCGGGAAGAACTCCCGTCCAGAGCAACGTTCCCCCGATCACGAGAATGATCAGCGCGCCCAGAATGCCCCCGACGAGTGCAGTTGCAAAGCCCCCGCTCCGAACCGGCGCTCGGGTCTGCTCTTCGGAGGCCGGCTCCTCAGCCGGTGCCTCCATATCGGCACGTGCTTCATCCGGCTGAAAGGGCTCATTTCCCTGGGGCTGCGACTGCGACACGGAGTCTGAACCGGCTTCCATTGCCGGCGGGGCTTCCTCACGGGCAGACTCATCCGCACCTATACCCGTCACGTTCGAAGATGCCTGATCAACCGGATCCTGGCCGGAAAACTCCTCGGAGCTGGCCGATTCTCCGCCCGACGACACCTCTTCCATAGGAGTCGGCTCACGATGGACAGGCTCGGCCTCCAGGTCGATCGTCACGGGCTCGCGGCTCGACTTGGAGTGGCGCGTCCTCGGTGTCTTGGCCATGTGGCAGCTCCGTTTCTCAAAATCGCGCTGTGTGCCGATATTCCTACTATAGGCCCCAAGCCTGAAAAACCATTGACGCCCGTCACACCTTGGGCAGCAGGGAAAGCATCGCGTCTTCCGTTGGTTCCCGCGCGATGTGTATGCGGTTCCCCAATCCAGCGGGCAGGTTTTGCGCCACGCGATCCGAAATGGCAATGAATGCCGCGGTCAAAAAAGATGAAACGAAGGGCGAAAGGATCGTGGCGGCAACGGCGGAGTAGACAAGCACCGCATCGATGGAGCGATCCCCGATCTCGGTAGAAAGCTCATCCCCGGAAAGCGAAACGGGAACGGTGTCATAGGTTTCGATTGCACGCACCGGGAGCCCGGCTGCGGCCAGTCGGCTTTCCAGCGTACCGCGGCGGATGCGCCCGCAAAGGAGAAGAATTTTTGAGCCTGGTTGGACGGAAGCGACGATTCGTTCCGCCAGGCGGTCCGCGTCACCCGCTCCGGCATCCTTAACCGAAACGCCTGCTTCCGCCGCCACCTGAGCCGTTCTTTCGCCGACCGCGAATGCCGGCAATCCGGCGAGATCCCTCAGAAGAGGCGGAGGTGTATGGCGTACCGCATTCGCGCTGGTGATCGCCAGGGCAGCAATGTTTTCCGCTCCTGACCAGGTTTCGACCGGAAGGGGAACGATCTTCGTTAGAGGGAGGAGCACGGGTTCGAAACCGAGCGCGGCAAGCCTGCCAGCGGTTCGCGACGCGCCGGGCTCTGGACGCGTGACAAGGACGCGCCGCACGGGCGTTAACTCCAGCTTTCGAAAAAACCGGCCCCCGCCTTCTGCCGGATGCGCCGGCCGGCATCCCTCCCGATTTCGGCCGCGTCCTGCGCCGCGCCGTCGCCGCCAATCTCGTGGACCTCTCGTCCATCGGGGGTGAGAATCATGCCGGAGAAGGCGATCCGGTCGCCATCGACCGTCGCAAGACCGGCCATGGGTGTGCGGCAGGAGCCATCGAGGGCAGCGAGAAAAGCCCGTTCGCAGGAGAGCGCGAAACCGGTGGCCGGGTGATGAATGGCTTCGACCAGCTTAGCGATCCGCGTATCTCCGGTCCGGCTTTCAATGCAGATCGCGCCCTGCCCGAGCGCCGGCGGGAAGATGACGGGGTCCATGAGTTCGGTCGCCACGTGCTCCAGCTTGAGGCGTTTCAGGCCGGCGAGCGCGAGCAGCGTGCCGTCGGCCGCGCCGTCTTCGAGCTTTCTCAATCGCGTCTGCACATTGCCACGGAAGACACCCACCTTGAGATCGGGCCGCAGCCTCAGCGCCAGCGCCTGCCGGCGCAGCGACGAGGTGCCGAGATTGGCCCCATGCGGAAGGTCCTCCAGCCGCTTGGCCGCGCGCCCGATGAACACGTCGCGCACGTCTTCACGCTCAAGAAAGGCCGAAAGCTCCAGCCCATCAGGCAGGAAGGTGGGCATGTCCTTCGAAGAATGTACCGCAAGATCGATGCGGCCTTCGAGCAGCGCTTCCTCGATTTCTTTGGTAAAGAGCCCCTTGCCGCCCGCCTCGGAGAGGGGGCGGTCCTGGATGCGGTCGCCGGACGTGCGGATGACGACGATTTCAAACGCATCTTCCGGCAGGCCATGCGCAACCATGAGCCGCGCCCGCGTCTCGGCAGCCTGTGCCAAGGCCAAGGCGCTGCCGCGCGTTCCGATTTTTATCACATCAGTTTGCATGCCGTCATGTCCGTGCTAACCGGCATTCCTACCTATCGGGGATTGACCTCCTCGGCAACCGAAGTGGGCTGGACCGAATGACGCGCGTGCTGGGCATCGAGACGAGCTGCGACGAGACTGCGGCGGCGGTCGTCACGCGCGGCGCGGACGAAGCGCCGGCGATCCTCTCCAATGTGGTGCTGAGCCAGATCGAGGAACATGCGGCTTTCGGCGGCGTGGTGCCCGAGATCGCCGCGCGTGCGCATGTGGAGGCACTGGACGGCGTTATCGAGGCTGCCCTGGCCGAAGCCGCCTTGAGCCTTGACGAGGTGGACGCCATCGCGGCGACCGCAGGCCCTGGCCTGATCGGTGGCCTGATCGTCGGGCTTACGACAGCCAAGGCGATCGCCGCCGCGCTCGGCAAGCCGCTTCTGCCCGTCAATCATCTGGAAGGCCATGCGCTGACAGCCCGGCTGACGGACCGTCTGGAATTTCCCTATCTGCTGCTGCTCGTCTCCGGCGGGCACACACAGATCGTGCATGTGGCGGGCGTCGGCCGTTACGAGCGCTGGGCGAGCACCATAGACGATGCGCTGGGGGAGGCTTTCGATAAGACCGCGAAACTGCTCGGCCTGCCCTATCCCGGCGGCCCCAACGTGGAAAAGGCGGCGGCAGAAGGCGATCCCGCGCGCTTCGCCTTCCCCACGCCGCTCAAGGGCGAGGCGCGGCCCGATTTCTCCTTCTCCGGGCTGAAAACCGCCGTGCGCCGCGCGGCAGGCGAGCTTGCGCCGCTTTCCGAACAGGATGTCGCCGATCTCTGCGCCTCCTTCCAGTTCGCTGTCACCCAAACGCTGGCCGATCGCGTTGCGCGCAGCCTGGAGCGGTTCGGCAAGGAACATCCCAAGCTGCAGCAGCCAGCGCTTGTCGTGGCTGGCGGCGTGGCGGCGAATGCGGCTGTGCGCGGGACTCTCGAGGATCTCTGCCGGAAAAAGGGCTTCCGTCTTGTCGCGCCACCCCTGAATCTTTGCGGCGACAATGCCGCCATGATCGCCTGGGCGGGGCTGGAACGGCTGGAATCGGGGCTTAAGCAGGAAGGAGCGCTCGCCTTTGCACCGCGCCCTCGCTGGCCGCTGGACGAAAGCGCCGCTCCGCTCTTCGGCGCGGGAAAAAGGGGGGCAAAGGCATGAGCCGCCACTGGACAATCGCCGTGCTCGGCGCTGGCGCATGGGGAACGGCACTGGCTCTCACAATGCAGCGCGCGGGCCACGGTGCGAGGCTGTGGGCACGCGATCAAAACCTTGTGCGCGAGATCAATAATGCCCGCAGCAACAGCCGGTACCTGCCCGGCGTAAAGATTGATCCGGCGGTTTTGGCCACCGATGACATGGCCGCTGCACTTGAGGGGGCCGACTGCGTGCTTGCCGCTATTCCCGCACAAAGCCTTCGCTCCGTGCTTGCCGTGGCCGGCACAGCCCTAAAGGCTCATATCCCCGTTGTGCTCTGCGCCAAGGGCATCGAGCGGGAAACGGGACAGCTGATGTCGGAGGCTGCGCGTCAGGCGCTGCCCGAGAATCCGCTTGCAGCGCTGTCGGGCCCGAGCTTCGCCGCCGATCTGGCGCGCGGACTTCCGACTGCAGTCACGGTCGCAGCGCAGGACGGGGCGCTGGCGGCTGATCTCGCCAAGAAGCTCTCGGCGCCCAATCTGCGCTGTTATTCGAGCGATGATCTGATGGGGGTCGAGCTTGGCGGAGCGCTGAAGAACGTTTTGGCCATTGCGGCCGGCGCCACCAGCGGCGCCGGGCTCGGCGCAAGCGCGGTGGCCGCCATCACGACACGTGGCTTCGTCGAGCTGCGGCGCATCGGCGCAGCCTTCGGCGCACGCGCGGAAACGCTGATGGGTCTTTCCGGTCTTGGCGACCTGATCCTCACCTGCAATTCCCCGCAATCGCGCAACTTCGCCTATGGCGCGGCGCTGGGCCGTGGCGAACGCCTCGATAACCTGCCGCTTGCCGAAGGTGTTTTCACAGCGAGCATTGCCGCGCGCATGGTGAGCGAGCGGGGGCTGGAGGCGCCGATCATAGAAACCGTGAACGGAATGCTGAATGGCGGGCTTACCGTGCATGCAGCCATGCAGGCGCTGCTCGCGCGGCCGTTGAAGAGTGAGTAGTGAGGAGAGGTTTGCACATCGTCCTTCCCTACTCCCTATTCGCTTATATTTAGGAGAGGAACCAATGATCTTCATCATTCTTTGCAAGGATAAGCCCGGTCATCTGCAAGTCCGCATGGACACGAGGCCGGACCACGTCGCCTATCTCGATACGCTTAATGCGGAAGGCAAGCTGAAATTCGCTGGCCCGTTCCTCGACGGGGAGAATAAGCCCTGCGGCAGCATGGTCGGCATCGAGGCTGCGAGCCTCGCCGATGCCGAGGCGCTCGCACGCTCCGACCCCTATGCACTTGCCGGCCTGTTCGAATCCGTCGAGATTCGCCCGTGGAACTGGGTGTTCAACAAGCCGGAGAGTGCGTGATGGCCTATTGGCTGTTCAAGTCGGAACCCACGTCCTGGTCCTGGGAGATGCAGAAGAAGAAGGGTGCACAGGGCCAGGAATGGGATGGCGTGCGCAATTACCAGGCGCGCAACAATATGCGGGCGATGAAGGTGGGCGATCTCGGCTTCTTCTATCATTCGGTGAAGGAGACGAGCGTGGTCGGCATCGTCGAGGTCATTGCGCCCGCGCATCCAGATTCCACCACCGACGACCCGCGCTGGGAATGCGTCGATATCCGCGCGGTGCTGGACGTGCCGAAGCCGGTCTCGCTGGAAGAGATCAAGACCAATCCGAAGCTCAAGGACATGGTGCTGGTCAACAATTCACGCCTTTCCGTCCAGCCGGTCAGCAACGCGGAATGGAGGGAGATCTGCCACATGGGCGGGCTCGACAAGGCGCCTTGAGGGGATAAGTTCAGGAAGGCGCAGAGGCCACGATGGAGGCGGACATGACCAAGGAAGCGCTTATCGTCATCGACGTCCAGAACGATTTCTGCCCCGGCGGCGCGCTGGCGGTGGAGCGCGGAGATGAGGTCGTGCCTGTAGTCAATGGCCTCATCCAGCGCTTCGACCATGTGATCCTGACTCAGGACTGGCACCCCGCCGGTCACTCGAGCTTTGCGTCTTCCCAGCCCGGCAAGGCTCCGTTCGAGACGGTTCTGATGCCCTATGGCGAGCAGACGCTCTGGCCCGACCATTGCGTGCAGGGGACGAGCGGGGCCGATTTCCATCCCGGACTGGAATGGACCAAGGCGGAACTCGTCATCCGCAAGGGCTTCCGCAGTGCGATCGACAGCTACTCTGCCTTCTTCGAGAACGATCACGAGACGCCGACGGGACTTTCCGGCTATCTGCGTGAACGCGGTATCGGAAAAGTGACGCTGGCCGGGCTCGCCACGGATTTCTGCGTCGCCTATTCGGCACTCGATGCGCGGCGACAGGGATTCGAAGCGACGGTCATCCTGGAAGCTTGCCGCGCGATTGATCTTGGCGGCTCGCTTGCGGTCATGACGGAGCGAATGAAAGCAGCCGGGGTGGAACTGGTTTGAGGCGCTTGGCGTTGATCGCTGGCGCGTGGGAGCCTGAACCACAGCGAAGCGCAGCGGCGATAACCACGACACAGCCGCCTGGCCGCTTGATTCAACCCGCGGAATAAGCCCGGCTGCCGAAGATCGCCGAGCCCACGCGAATGCTGGTCGCCCCGAAGGCGATAGCGGTCTCAAAGTCCCCGGACATGCCCATCGAGAGTTTCTCCACGCCGGCCTCGCGCGCCAGCTTCTCGAGCAGAGCGAAATGAGGACCGGGGTTTTCGTCCAGGGGCGGGATGCACATCAGCCCCTCGATCTCAAGCCCATGGACTTCGCGGCAACGCGCCACAAAGGCTGCGGTCTCGCGCGGGTCGATGCCCGCTTTCTGTGGTTCGAGACCCGTATTGACCTGGACATAGAGCCGAAGGCGGCGGCCCTGCTTTTCCATCTCGGCAGCGAGCGCGGCGGCGATCTTTTCCCGGTCCACTGTCTCGATCACGTCGAAAAGCGCCACTGCCTCCTTCGCCTTGTTGGACTGGAGCGGCCCGATCAGATGAAGTTCTATATCGGGAAAGGCTTCCTTGAGCCCCGGCCATTTGCCCTGCGCTTCCTGCACGCGGTTTTCGCCGAAGACCCGCTGGCCCGCCTCGATCACGGGAAGGATTTCGTCGGCCGCAAAGGTTTTCGAGACGGCGACGAGAGCGACGTCTTTGGACGCACGGCCCGCCTCGCGGACGGCTTGGACCATCCGGTCCCTGACCTTAGATAAGTTTTGAGCGGCCTCATTCATGAGCTGGGCGAAATCCTCTGAACGCTTTCCATGCCGGCGTAAATCGCAGGTCACGGAGTTGACGCTCGTCACAAACCGTGGTGAAGGTCCGCCGGAAATTTCTTGTTCTTTTATGTGAAAAACTGGGCATGGCAACCGAACGTTACAATCCACGCACATCCGAGCCCCGCTGGCAGAAGGCGTGGGAGGAAGCGCGCCTTTTCGAAACGAAGAATGACGACGGGCGGCCTACCTACTACGTGCTCGAGATGTTCCCCTATCCGTCGGGACGCATCCATATCGGCCATACCCGCAACTACACGATGGGCGATGTGGTTGCCCGCTACAAGCGCGCCAAGGGCTATAACGTACTTCACCCCATGGGGTGGGATGCCTTCGGCATGCCGGCCGAGAATGCAGCCATCCAGAACAAGATCCATCCCAAGGAATGGACCTACGATAATATCGCCACCATGCGCTCGCAGCTCAAGATGATGGGCCTGTCGCTTGACTGGGCGCGCGAGTTCGCCACCTGCGATGTGGATTATTACCACCGCCAGCAAATGCTCTTCATCGACTTCTATAAGAAGGGGCTGGTGAGGCGGAAGACCTCCAAGGTGAACTGGGATCCGGTGGAACAGACCGTGCTTGCCAACGAGCAGGTGATCGACGGCCGCGGCTGGCGCTCCGGCGCGCTGGTGGAACAGCGCGAGCTGGCGCAATGGTTCTTCAAGATCACCGATTACGCCGAGGACTTGCTTTCCGCCATTGACGGGTTGGACGACTGGCCGGAAAAGGTGCGCCTTATGCAGCGCAACTGGATCGGCCGCTCCGAGGGCCTGTCGATCCGCTGGGCGCTGGCCGAGGACACCGCACCTGCGGGCGTGGGGGAGCTTGAGGTCTACACAACCCGGCCGGACACCATCTTTGGCGCCTCCTTTTTGGCAGTCGCGCCGGATCACCCGCTCGCCAGGAAGGCAGCGGAAGGCAATCCCGCGCTTGCCACCTTCATTGAAGAATGCCGGCACATGGGAACCTCGGTTGCCGCCCTGGAGACGGCTGAGAAGAAGGGTTTCGACACGGGTATCCGCGTGAAGCATCCTTTCGATGCCGAGTGGACGCTGCCGGTCTATGTGGCCAATTTCGTGCTGATGGAATACGGCTCGGGCGCCATTTTCGGCTGCCCCTCAGGCGACCAGCGCGACTTTGATTTCGCAAACAAATACGGCCTGCCGGTGATCCCGGTCGTGATGCCGGAAGGAGCGGACGCGGCGACATTCAAAGTCACGGCGGAGCCCTATGTGGACGACGGCGTGATGCTCAACTCGCGCTTCCTGGACGGCATGAGCAACAAGGAAGCCTTCGAGGAGGTGGCGAGCAGGCTGGAGAAGGAGACGCTGGACGGCAAGCCCGTGGCGAAACGCAAGGTGAATTTCCGCCTGCGCGACTGGGGCGTTTCGCGCCAGCGCTATTGGGGCTGCCCCATTCCCATGATCCATTGCGACACCTGTGGCGTTGTGCCGGTGCCGAAGGAAGAACTGCCGGTGAAGCTGCCGGACGACGTGGATTTCGACCGGCCGGGCAATCCGCTCGACCGCCATCCCACCTGGCGGCACGTGAAATGCCCGCAATGCGGGGCCGACGCGCGGCGCGAGACGGACACGATGGACACCTTCGTCGATTCGTCCTGGTATTTCGCGCGCTTCACATCGCCGCATGCGGATTCTCCGGTAGAAAAGGACGTGGTGAACCGCTGGCTTCCGGTGGACCAATATATCGGCGGCATTGAGCACGCGATTCTGCACCTGCTCTATTCGCGTTTCTTCACACGCGCCATGCGCGACACCGGGCATCTGGATCTCGCGGAGCCGTTCAAGGGCCTGTTCACGCAAGGCATGGTGGTGCACGAGACCTATCGCGCTGAAGACGGGCGCTGGCTGACGCCTGCCGAGGTGAGAATCGAAGGGTCTGCCGGTGAGCGCAGGGCCTTCGAGATCGCGACCGGCAAAGAGGTTGCGATCGGCCCGCTCGAAAAGATGTCGAAGTCGAAGAAGAATACGGTGAGCCCCGAGGATATCACCGAATCCTTCGGCGCCGACACGGCGCGTTGGTTCATGCTGTCCGATTCGCCGCCCGAACGCGATGTCGAGTGGACGGACGACGGGGCCGCCGGCGCGCACCGCTTCGTGCAACGCGCCTGGCGGCTGATAACGGAGGCGGCGCCCGCTATCGGCGATATCACGCCCAAAGCTGCCCGCGACGGTGACGCGGCAGCCATTTCCAAGCCGGCGCATAAGGCGCTTAAGGCAGTGGGCGAGGACATCGAGCGGCTGGCATTCAACCGCGCCATTGCCCGTATCCACGAATTGGTCAACGACCTGCAGGGGCCATTCGCCGGCCTGGACAAGGCCGATGAAGAGACGCGTGCGGCCGCCCGTGAGGCCACGGAAATCCTGATACACTTGATCGCGCCCTTTATGCCGCATCTGGCAGAAGAATGCTGGGCGGCGATTGGCGGCAAGGACCTTGTCGCAGCGAGCCGCTGGCCGGATTTCGATCCGGAACTGGTGCTGGACAACCTGATCGTGCTGCCCGTCCAAATCAACGGCAAGAAGCGGGGGGATTTGACAATCGCCCGTGAGGCGGATCAAGCTGCGGTTGAAAAGGCGGTTCTGGAACTGGATTTTGTGCAGAAGGCGCTTAACGGCGCCCCTCCGCGCAAGGTAATTGTGGTTCCCCAGCGAATCGTCAATGTTGTTGCCTGAGCGGAGGCCAGGTTTGTGAGATTGACGATACGCGCTTTTCCAGTGGCGGCTGCCGCCCTGATGCTTTTGATGGCTGGGGGCTGTACCGTTCAGCCGCTGCTTTCCACGCAGCAGGATGTGTCAGGCCAGCAGACCCTTGCCGATCTTTCCGCTGTTTCAGTCGATCCCGTAGACACCCGCCAAGCGCTGGAGGTCCGCAATCATCTGCTCTTCCTGTTGCATGGAAGCGCGCGGCCCACGGCTGAAAGATACAAGCTCAATTTTTCGGTGACGAGTGCGGTCACATCGGCCGCGACAGTCCAAATAGCCGATCAAAACGAGCCGACGGCCGGCACGGTAAGCCTCAAGGCGACCTATCGCCTGAGCGATGCCGGCACCGGCAGGACGCTCGCCCGCGGCACCCGCCAGGTCATGTCGGCTTTTGACCGGTCGCGCCAGGAATTTGCGGTTCTGCGCGCGGCGCGTGATGCTGAAGACCGGGCAGCCCGCGAGTTGGCGGAGCTTCTCCGCCTCGCAGTTGCTCAGGATATGGTGCGTCTCAATCTGCGCTGAGGGGTTGTGATATGATGCCGTTGCAAGACGTCAAGCGCCCGGGGAGGAACAAAGTTCAGCGTCGCATCTTGTGTAAGCCTGTCATTGCGGCGTCATAGATTTCGGTGAAACAACCCCAACGGAGTGCTTCGCCCATGGCCTTTCATACGACGCTGATGTCGGTTGCCGGAGTGGTCGGAAGTCGCATTCTGAAGCGACCGGTATCGTCGGCGGAAGCGTCCCCGCATATCGTGGATCAGCTGATCGACGAGCGCACGACTCACCTTTCAAAGCACCCCTTATGGCCGCTCGCCCGGCCTTTGATCTATCGCTATTTCCACTACCAGCAGGCCGTCGCCTTGGCGGACGAAATCGCCGAGCTATCCGGCTGGGAGGCAATGGCATATCTCAGCGCCCTGCTCTCCCTTAAAGTGACTGCCAGGGGCGCGGAGCGCATTCCGGCCAAGGGGGCTTTCATCCTGGCGCCGACGCATCCGACGGGGATTGCCGACGGCATCGCGATCTTCGACCTGTTGAAGAAGATGCGCCCGGACATGGCCGTGTTCGCAAACCGCGACGCGTTGCGGGTCAATCCGCGCTTCCGCGATTTGATCATTCCAGTCGAGTGGCGCCCCAACGAGAAGTCGCACGCGAAAAGCCGAGACACGCTGGAAATGACGGCAAAAGCCTTTGCGGAAGACAGAGCGATTATACTCTTCCCCTCGGGCCGAATTGCCTACTGGCACGAGGACAGGCTGACCGAGCGGCCCTGGCAGCCTTCGGTCGTGGCGCTCGCAAGACGTTATGAAGTTCCGATTATCCCGGTCAACATGACGGCCCGGAACTCGGGCCTCTTTTATCTTTTGTCGAAATACTCAACCGAACTGCGCGACATGACCCTGTTCCACGAGCTTCTGAACAAGAAGGGCCGCAGTTTCGAAATGATCGTCGGGAAACCGATCCCGCCCGCCATGCTGAATGGCGGGGAGCCGACCGAGGTCGCCTCGAAGCTTCAGCACCACACCGTAACAATGCTGGCCGAGAACCCCGACGCGGAATTTGGTGGCTAGAGCCGTTCATCTTCAAATGGAATCATTTACAGATGAACGGCTCTAGTTCACCCTCACTTGTGGGGAGGGTGAATCGCCTCATCTTCAGCCGATTTTCTGGCCGGTCTTGGCCCAATCCGCCAGGAACGCTTCGAGTCCCTTGTCGGTGAGCGGGTGCTTCACGAGCGATTTCAGCACCGCTGGCGGAACGGTAGCGACATCGGCGCCGATGATAGCCGCCTGCTTGACATGATTGACCGAGCGGATCGATGCGGCGAGAATTTCCGTATCGAAATCGTAATTGTCGTAAATTGTGCGGATTTCCGCGATCAGTTCAATGCCGTCGATGCCCATGTCGTCGATCCGGCCGATAAAGGGCGAGATGAACGTAGCGCCGGCCTTGGCCGCAAGCAGCGCCTGATTGGCGGAGAAGCAGAGGGTGACATTCACCATCCGGCCGCTGGAGGTGAGCGCTTTGCAGGCCTTGAGCCCATCCATCGTCAGCGGCACTTTGATGGCAATGTTATCGGCAATCTTTGAAAGAATGTCTGCTTCGCGCATCATTTCCTTGAAATCGACCGCGGTGACCTCCGCCGACACCGGTCCGTCGACGATCTCGCAGATTTCCTTCGTGACCTCGAGAATAGGCCGGCCCGACTTCATGATGAGCGAGGGGTTCGTCGTCACCCCGTCCAGAAGCCCTGTTTCGCTCAGTTCGCGGATTTCGTTCACATCGGCGGTGTCGACGAAAAACTTCATGGTTCTCTCCTTCGCGGGCGCCTGTCGGCCATTTTCCGCTCCATTTTAAGCTCGGCCTTGCTCTAATCCAAGAAAAGGGCAAGGTCACGCTCAATGAGAGAAGATTCGAACACGAGGCGCGTGATTCCCGTCATGGTCCCCATGCCGGCGAATCGGCCTTACTCCTATGCGGTGCCGGACGGTATGCGCGTTGAGCCCGGCTCGATCCTTCGCGTGCCGCTGGGCCCGCGCGAAGTGGCGGGCGTTGCTTGGGACGGCGATGGCGAGCCGGTGGAATCGAGGAAGCTGAGGGAAATCGCGCAGGTATTCGAATGCCCGCCCCTGCAGGCGCAGATGCGCCGTTTTATCGAATGGGTGGCTGCCTACACGCTCTCCCCGCCCGGCCTCGTGGCGCGGATGGCCCTGCGGGCGCCTGCCGCCTTTGATCCGGAACCTCTTGTGGAAGGGCTGCGGCTTACAGCCATTCGGCCTGACCGGATGACGGCAGCGCGCGAACGCGTTCTTCATTACGCCGCCGATGGCCAGGCCTGGACGCGCTCCGGCCTTGCCCATGCGGCCGGCGTGTCGAGCACTGTGGTCGACGGGCTGCTTGCACAGGGCGTTTTCGAGCGCGTCGAGCTTCCCCCTCAGCCGCTCGTTCCCCTGCCCGACACGGAGTTCAGCCGGCCGGAATTCATGCCGGACCAGAAGCTCGCCGCCGAGCGCCTGCGCGAGAAGGCCGGTGCAAATGCGTTCAGCGTCACTCTCCTGGACGGAGTGACCGGCTCCGGCAAGACGGAGGTCTATTTCGAGGCAGTCGCCGCCGCGCTCGATCGCGGCAAGCAGGTGCTCATCCTGTTGCCGGAAATCGCGCTCACCCAAGCCTTTCTCGACCGCTTCCACGACCGCTTCGGCGCCAAGCCGGCAGAGTGGCATTCGGATCTGGCGCCCAGGAAGCGCGAGCGGGTCTGGCGCCAGGTGGCGGAGGGGCAGGTACGCGTTGTGGCCGGCGCGCGCTCGGCGCTCTTTCTGCCGTTCCGCGATCTCGGCCTGATCGTGGTCGATGAGGAGCATGATCCGGCCTACAAGCAGGAAGACCGTGTTTTCTACAACGCCCGCGATATGAGCGTGGTGCGCGGGCGATTGGGGAACTTCCCCGTCGTGCTGGCCTCCGCCACGCCATCGCTCGAGAGCCGCGTCAATGCGGACCAGGGACGTTACGAGCGCATCGTACTTTCCGCCCGTTTCGCCGATGCGGCGATGCCCGAGCTGCGCGCGATCGACATGCGCCGCTCTCCGCCCGAGCGCGGCGGCTTTCTTTCGCCGGTTCTGATCGAGGCGATCGGCCGCACAATCGAGCGCAGGGAGCAGGCCCTCCTCTTCCTTAACCGCCGGGGCTATGCCCCACTTACGCTTTGCCGCGTTTGCGGCCACAGGTTCCAGTGCCCCAACTGCTCAAGCTGGCTGGTCGAGCACCGCTTCCGGCGCCAGCTCCTCTGCCACCATTGCGGCCATAACGAACCTTCGCCTGAGGCTTGCCCCGAATGCGGCACGCTCGACCACCTCGTGCCCTGCGGTCCTGGCGTGGAGCGCATAGCGGAAGAGGTCGACCGGCATTTCCCCGAAGCGCGCACGATCGTCCTCTCCTCGGATCTTATGGGCGTCAAGCGGTTGCGGCTGGAACTGGAGGCGATTGCGGCGGGGGAGGCTGACATCGTCGTCGGCACACAGCTTGTCGCCAAGGGACACAACTTCCCCTCGATGACGCTGGTCGGCGTGGTCGATGCCGATCTCGGCCTTGCCAATGGCGACCCGCGCGCCGCCGAGCGCACTTTCCAGCTCCTGTCCCAGGTGACCGGCCGGGCCGGGCGATCCGGCAAGAAGAGCACGGGCCTCCTGCAGACCTACCAACCGGAACACCCTGTCATGCGGGCGCTCATTTCCGGCGATGCGGAAACCTTTTACGAGCGGGAGATCGCGGAGCGGGAGCGCGCGGGCCTGCCGCCATTTGGGCGGCTGGCCTCCATCATTGTCAGCGCGGCTACAAGGCAGGAAGCGGAGGGTTACGCCCGCGCGCTCCGCCGCGCCGCCCCCGCCGCAACTGAGATCGATATTTTCGGTCCGGCTGAAGCGCCGTTGGCTCTTGTCGCGGGCCGCCACAGGTTCCGCCTGCTCGTGCAGGGCACACGCCGCGCGGACATCCAGACCTATTTTAAGCGCCTCTTGGAAAGAGCCGAAAAGCCGCGCGGCTCCGTGCGCGTGCAGGTCGATATCGACCCGCAAAGCTTCCTCTGAGCGGGAGGTCAGCGATTTCCCCGGAACCTCCTGCACCGAGGTCTTCGAATCGGCTATAGCGCTGGACGACTCGTCGACAGGAGTGACGATATGGATTTCGTGTTTCCCTGGCCCTATAGCCTCGGCGAGTGGCTGGCCTGGACGGGCGCAGTGCTCACGGTGCTTTTGGGCCTCCTGCACCTGATTGCGCCGGGGATTGCCGGTGTCGCTCCTTCCGCGCACAGCGCTCGCGCCTTGGGAGGCTTTTATGCCGGGATCGGGCTTTCGGCCATAGTTTTCGCCCAGCCACTGATATACCTTGCAATGGGCATAGGCTGGGCGCTGGCGGCGCTGGGGCAACTTCTCTCACTGGTGTTCGACAAGGGCAGCGTCGCGGGCAAACTGATATGGCTTGCCGCAACACTTCTTATGGCCGCATTGCCGCTGGCCTTTGTGCTCGGTCTTGTCGACTGAGCGGGAACGGCGCGTTCGCAGGACAAGCGGGCCGGATCGGGCCCACATGCGACAAAAAGGGGCGTAAATCCTTGGGCCTCGCCGTGTTGCGAGTCCCGTAAGCCTGTGCTAGACGGCATTCCGGCTTTCGGCCGGGGGGATGGCTGCGCTCCTACTCCCCGCGTTGAACTTATCAACAAGGTCAGAGATTTAGCCCGAGTCATCGGCTTTTGCCAAATCTCGCGACCTCCAAGCTTGTGAGAAGAGACCTGATCCCGTGGCACAATCTGGCTCGATGATCTCCGGGGTAGCTGGGCGTTATGCACGCTCGCTGTTCGAATTGGCGCAGGAAACAGGCGCCGTCTCGGTTGTGGAAGGAGATCTCGTCCGATTCGAGGAGATGCTCGAAGGCAGTGAAGATCTCAAGCGCCTGATCAAAAGCCCGGTTTTTTCCGCCGATGAGCAGTTGAAGGCTCTCGGCGCGGTGCTCGATCGCGCTCGGATCAGCGGCCTTGTCGGCAATTTCCTGCGCTTGGTCGCGCGCAACCGCCGGCTCTTCGCGGTGCCGCAAATGATCCGGGCCTTCCGCGAAATTGCTGCGGAGGCACGCGGCGAAACCGCCGCTGAGGTCACCTCTGCTCACGCGCTTTCGGCAGAACAGGAGCGCGAGCTCAAGGCTGCACTGAAATCTGTTGTCGGGAAGGATGTGACGGTGAAGGTCACGGTCGATCCGTCCCTCCTCGCAGGCCTGATCGTCAAGGTCGGCTCGCGCCAGATCGATACGTCACTCAAGACTAAACTCAATTCGCTCAAGCTTGCACTGAAAGAGGTCGGCTGATGGACATCCGCGCTGCGGAAATTTCCGCAATTCTCAAGGACCAGATCAAGAATTTCGGCAAGGAAGCCGAAGTCTCAGAAGTCGGCCAGGTGCTTTCCGTCGGTGACGGTATCGCCCGCGTCTACGGTCTGGACAACGTCCAGGCCGGTGAGATGGTCGAGTTCCCCGGCGGCATCCGCGGTATGGCGCTGAATCTCGAGGTCGACAATGTCGGCGTCGTGATTTTCGGCGCTGACCGCGACATCAAGGAAGGCGACACGGTGAAGCGCACGGGCGCCATCGTGGAAGTACCAGTCGGTCCCGGCCTTCTCGGCCGCGTGGTCGACGCGCTGGGCAATCCGATCGATGGGAAGGGCCCGATTCAGGCCACCGAGCGCCGCCGCGTCGACGTGAAGGCGCCGGGCATCATTCCGCGCAAATCGGTGCATGAGCCGATGTCGACCGGCCTCAAGGCGATCGATGCGCTGATCCCCATCGGCCGCGGCCAGCGCGAGCTGATCATCGGCGACCGCCAGACCGGCAAGACCGCCATCATTCTCGACACCTTCCTGAACCAGAAGCCGCTCAACGATGGCGACGACGAGAGCCAGAAGCTCTACTGCATCTATGTCGCAGTCGGTCAGAAGCGCTCCACGGTGGCGCAGTTCGTCAAGGTGCTGGAGGAGCGCGGCGCGCTTGAATATTCCATCGTGGTCGCCGCCACGGCATCCGACCCGGCGCCGATGCAGTTCCTGGCGCCGTTCGCCGGCTGCGCCATGGGCGAATATTTCCGCGACAACGGCAAGCATGCCGTGATCGCCTATGACGACCTGTCGAAGCAGGCTGTCGCCTACAGGCAGATGTCGCTGCTGCTGCGCCGTCCGCCCGGCCGCGAAGCCTATCCGGGTGACGTGTTCTACCTTCACTCGCGCCTTCTTGAGCGCGCGGCGAAGATGAACGACGACAACGGCTCTGGCTCGCTAACCGCGCTGCCCGTCATCGAGACGCAGGCCAACGACGTGTCGGCCTACATCCCGACCAACGTGATCTCGATCACCGACGGCCAGATCTTCCTGGAGACCAACCTGTTCTTCCAAGGCGTTCGCCCGGCGGTGAACGTGGGCCTCTCGGTGTCGCGCGTTGGTTCGGCGGCCCAGGTCAAGGCCATGAAGCAGGTTGCCGGCTCGATCAAGGGCGAACTGGCCCAGTATCGCGAAATGGCGGCCTTCGCCCAGTTCGGCTCGGATCTCGACGCAGCCACGCAGCGCTTGCTTAACCGCGGTGCGCGCCTGACTGAACTGCTCAAGCAGCCGCAGTTCTCTCCGCTGAAGACGGAAGAGCAGGTTGTGGTGATCTTCGCCGGCGTGAACGGCTATCTCGACGCGCTGGCGCTCAGGGATGTGGGGCGCTTCGAGCAGGGCCTGCTGACCCATATGCGCAGCGAGGGCAAAGAGATTCTCGACGCGATCCGTGTGGAGAAGGCTCTGTCGGACGACCTTCGCGCCAAGCTCAAGGCCGAAATCGACGCTTACGCCAAGAACTTCAGCTAAGGTTGAGCGCTCATGCCTTCGCTGAAAGACCTTCGCAACCGGATCGCCTCCGTTAAGGCGACGCAGAAAATCACCAAGGCGATGCAGATGGTCGCCGCGGCGAAGCTGCGTCGCGCCCAGGAGGCAGCGGAAGCGGCGCGCCCCTATGCGGAACGCATGGACGCGGTGCTTGCCAATGTGTCTGCATCCATCTCCGGAGCCGACGCGCCACCGCTGATGGCCGGCACCGGCAAGGATGACGTGCATCTGGTCGTTGTCTGCACAGCCGACCGTGGCCTGGCCGGAAGCTTCAACAGCCAGATCGCAAGGCTGGCGCGCGAGCATATCCGCAAGCTTCAGGCCAACGGCAGGCAGGTGAAGATCATTACCGTCGGTAAGAAGGGTTATGATCTGCTGCGGCGCGATTTCGGCAAGCTTGTGATCGACCGGATCGAGCTGCGCGAGGTCAAGCAGATCGGTTTCGCGAATGCCGACGCGATCGCAAAAAAGGTCATCGGGCTTTTCGAGGCCGGCGAGTTCGACGTCTGCACCCTGATCTATTCGCGCTTCAAGTCGGTCATCAGCCAGATTCCGACGGAGCAGCAGATCATTCCGGCTGCCGTTCCGCAGGCGGACGGTGAGAGCGCTGGCGCCATCTATGAATATGAGCCGGATGCCGGTGCAATTCTTGCAGATCTCATTCCGCGCAACATCGCGGTGCAGATCTTCCGGGCGCTGCTCGAAAATGCTGCGGGCGAAATGGGCGCCAAGATGACCGCCATGGACAATGCGACGCGCAATGCGGGCGAGATGATCAACAAGCTGACGATCACCTACAACCGCCAGCGCCAGGCGCAGATCACCAAAGAACTGATCGAAATCATTTCGGGCGCGGAAGCGCTCTAACGGACCGAAGAGGTAGTAACAATGGCTAAAGCAGCGACCCCCAAGAGGGCCCCGGCACGAGCGGCCGCCATCCCGGCGGCGGCCACGCCGGCCGCAAAACCCGCGAAGCGCGCCTCCACCCGTTCGGCCGCGGCGAGGTCGCCGATTGCCGCCGCCACCGCTTCCGGCAAGATCGGCAGCGTCCGCCAAGTGATCGGCGCCGTTGTCGACGTCCAGTTCCAGGAGAACCTGCCGGCGATCCTGAACGCACTGGAGACCGATAACCAGGGCAACCGCTTGGTCCTCGAGGTGGCTCAGCACCTCGGTGAAAATACCGTGCGCTGCATCGCCATGGATTCCACCGACGGCTTGGTCCGCGGACAGGAAGTGCGCGACACCGGCGCCCCCATCTCCGTGCCGGTGGGCCCGGAGATGCTCGGCCGCATCATCAATGTCATCGGCGAGCCGGTGGACGAGGCCGGCCCGATCACGGCCACCGAGTTCCGCGGCATTCACCAGCCCGCGCCCGAATATGTAGAGCAGTCGACCGAAGCGCAGATCCTGGTAACGGGCATCAAGGTTCTCGATCTTCTTGCTCCCTATGCAAGGGGCGGCAAGATCGGCCTCTTCGGCGGCGCCGGCGTGGGCAAGACCGTGCTCATCCAGGAGCTGATCAACAACGTCGCGAAAGCCCACGGCGGCTACTCCGTGTTCGCCGGCGTCGGCGAGCGCACGCGCGAGGGTAACGACCTCTATCACGAGTTCATCGAATCGGGCGTGAACAAGAAGGGCGGCGGCGAAGGCTCCAAGGCCGCGCTCGTCTACGGGCAGATGAACGAGCCGCCCGGAGCCCGCGCCCGCGTGGGCCTCACGGGCCTCACCGTCGCTGAATATTTCCGCGACCAGGGCCAGGACGTGCTCTTCTTCGTGGACAATATCTTCCGCTTCACCCAGGCGGGTTCCGAGGTGTCGGCGCTTCTCGGCCGCATCCCCTCCGCGGTGGGCTATCAGCCGACGCTCGCCACCGACATGGGCGCGCTGCAGGAGCGCATCACCACCACGACGAAAGGTTCGATCACCTCGGTGCAGGCGATCTACGTGCCGGCCGACGACCTGACCGACCCGGCGCCGGCCACGTCATTCGCCCACCTGGACGCCACGACCGTGCTGTCGCGTGCGATCTCGGAAAAGGGCATCTACCCGGCCGTGGACCCGCTCGACTCCACCTCACGCATGCTCGACCCGCAGATCGTCGGCGAGGAGCATTACCAGGTGGCGCGCGCCGTGCAGCAGACGCTGCAGCGCTACAAGTCGCTTCAGGACATCATCGCCATTCTCGGCATGGACGAGCTTTCCGAAGAGGACAAGCTGACGGTGGCCCGCGCCCGCAAGATCGAGCGCTTCCTGTCCCAGCCATTCTTCGTGGCCGAGGTCTTCACCGGCTCGCCGGGCAAGCTCGTCGATCTTCAGGACACGATCAAGGGCTTCAAGGGCTTGGTCGAAGGCGAATACGACCATTTGCCGGAGGCCGCATTCTACATGGTGGGAACCATCGAGGACGCGATCGAAAAGGCCGAACGGCTTGCTGCGGAAGCGGCGTAAGAAGCGAATAGCGAATAGGGAGTAGCGAATAGGGGATTGGCGAACCGCAGAGTAAGAAAACGACTCGCTGTTTGCTGTTCCCTACTCGCTGATGATCCATGGCAAAAACCTTCACATTCGAGCTCGTTTCTCCCGAGAGGCTTCTTCTTTCAGAGGAAGTGGAGCAGGTCGTCATCCCCGGAACGGAAGGGGAAATGACGGTTATGGCGGAACACGCGCCGGTCATGACCGGCATAAAGCCCGGCGTCATCACGGTCGTTAGGGCCGGGTCGGAGCGAGAGCAGTTCGTTGTCTTCGGCGGCTTCGCGGACATCACACCGGACGGTTGCCGGTTGCTTGCCGAATCCGCCACGCGGGTCAAGGAACTCGACCGCGCGGACCTTGCCCGACGCATCGAGGAGGTTCGGGCGGAGGTGCAGGGCGCGAGAGACCATGAGACCCGCACGAAGGCCGAGGAGTTTCTGGGTCAGCTCACCACGCTGGAAGGCGCTCTTTTGCCTGCCTGATCAGCATCAGCGCATCAACCAAATCCTGAAGCCGGCGGAAACGCCGGCTTTTTTGTCGCCCATATTCCAGTTCCGGATGAAACAAAATTTCCGTTTCCCTGTTCACCCATTGATCCGTGCCCCGGCAACAATCGGGTTAAACAGGGCTTCACACAGAGTTGACGCTGATTGAGTAGCGTCCCGCATCAGGTGTGAAATGGTTCAAGAGGCATTTTCAATGCCGGGCGTCTCGGCAACGATGCTGGACTAGCGTCTTCATATTAGGAGAGATTGCAATGCGAGTAACTGCCACGGCGACACTCATAGCCATGCTGCCACTATCCTTTGCCTACGCCCAGGATAAGCAGGCTACGGCAAACATGATGGATGCAAATGGCAAGGAGGTCGGGACGGTAATCTTCACGCAACTGCCCTCCGGCGTCGTCAACATGCTGGTGGAAATGACCGACCTGCCCGCCGGCGAGCATGGCTTCCACATTCATGAGACGGGCGACTGCAACCCGCAGGATGGCTTCAGGTCCGCAGGCGGTCACCTCGCAGGCGATTCCCAGCACGGGATCAATAGCCCGGAGGGACCGCATCCGGGCGATCTGCCAAACGTCCATGTCGGCCAGAACGGCACGCTCAAGGTCGAGTTCTTTCTCCACGACGTTTCGCTCTCCGAGAGCGACGACAATCCTCTTCTCGACGGCGACGGTTCCGCAGTCGTGCTGCACGCCCAACCGGACGACTATGAGAGCCAACCCGCAGGGAATTCTGGCGACCGCATCGCCTGCGGCGTTGTCGAATCCAATTGATAAGGGGTGGATGCGAGAGAGCTCACATAGTATGAGGTGTGGTCGAACAGGCTCGCGACGGACGTGCCAGACTTGACTTCATCGCAATAACCGTTAAACCAAATAGTAAGTAAATCTTACAATTCCCTTGGGGCCGCGTGAGCATCACGATCGACACGAACACCTTTGGTTTTCTGCTCACCGATCTCGCGCGGCTGATAAGGGCCGATCTTGACCAGCGCATCGTCGATGAAGGTATAGGCCTGACCCCGGGGGAGGCACGTACCCTGCTCCATGCGGCGCGCGCCGGCGAGGTCCGCCAGAATGTGCTTGCCGATCGCATGGGGTTGGAGGCGATGACGCTGAGCACCTATGTGGACCGGCTCGAAGACAGAGGCTTGGTTCAGCGGGTGTCCGATCCGTCCGATCGCCGCGCGAAACTTGTCCGGCTCACGCCGGCGGCCGACGAAGCGCTTCAGGCGATCATGAGGGCAACTGCGGCGGTGCGCGGGCGCGCGCGGGAGGGACTGAGCGAGGAAGAATGGGAAACGCTCAGACAGCTTCTGCAGAAGGTGCGCTTGAATTTCTCGCCGGCTGCTGAAGAAAGCGGCCGTGAATAAATGCTGAAGTCGGTGGACCGCAATCAGCCCGCCCCCCTCATGAGCGAGCGGCGCGTAAGCGTGCTCGGCGCCATGCTGGTGGCGATCGGACCGACCTCGATGGCGCTCTATACGCCGGCCATGCCGGAGATCGTCTCGGCATTCGGCACGACAGAAGCGGCGGTCAAGATGACGCTGTCGCTCTATTTTGCCGGCTTTGCGTTCGCGCAGCTTTTCTGCGGGCCCCTGTCCGACGGTTTGGGGCGCAAGCCCGTGACCACTTGCTTCATTGCCATCTATGCCATGGCAAGCCTGATCGCCTTGTCGGCGCCCAGCGTGGAAATGCTAATGGCGGCTCGTTTCCTGCAAGGGGTGGGAGCGGCCGCTGGCATTGCAATCTCGCGCGCTGTGGTGCGCGATCTGTTCACGCACGAGCAGTCGGCTCGGATCATGAACCTGATCGGTCTGATCCTCGCCGCGGCGCCGGCACTGGCCCCAACAATCGGCGGCCTAATCATGGAGTTTTTCGGCTGGCATGCCATATTCCTGGCAATGTTCGCGCTCGGCGCGGCAATCGTCGTCGTGGTGCATTTTTTTCTGCGGGAAACCGTCACGCGTGATCTCTCACGCATCAGCCCGCGGGGACTTGCAAGTGCCTATACGACTCTGCTGCGGAGCCCCTATTTCCTTTCCTCCAGCCTGATCATAGCCGGCAGTATCGGCGCCGTGTATTCACAGGCAACCATACTGCCGTTCGTACTCATGGGCCGGGTCGGCCTTACGCCTTCGCAGTTCGGGGTGGGCATGCTAATGCAATCCGGCATGTTTTTTGCCGGCTCGCTCTGCGTCCGCTTTCTCCTGGGCCGCTTCCGCGCGCCCCAGCTCGTGCCCGCCGGTCTCTTCTTTGTAGCGATTGGAAGCACGCTGCTCGCGGTTTCCCTCAACGCCGCTTCACCAACCTTCCTGCGAGTGATGGTGCCTGTCGGCTTTTTTTCCTATGGCATTGCCTTCATTATGCCGGCCATGATGACGGCCTCCCTTGCCCCATTCCCGCATATTGCGGGTGCGGCCTCTTCGCTCGCCGGCTTCATGCAGATGGGCGCGGGACTTCTGGGCGGTTCCGTTGCCGCCCTCATCGGTGATCCGGTGCTCGCAATGGGCCTGGTGATCCCGTCGATGGGCGCCATTGCCATCCTGGCATGGCTCTTTTGGCGGCGGCTGCCGGAGCCGGCAATGGCATCGGTGATAATCGAGACCAGCGAGATCTCAGCCTAGATCAGGGCGGGCGAAGTCCCCGGTATTCGGATCCATCACCCAGAGTTCGCCGCTCGATATATCGAACCAGGCGCCATGGAGAGTCAGCTTCCCTTTCTGCTCCAGAATCCGCACACAGGGAAAGCTACGCAGATTCTCGACCTGAAACCGGATAGAAATGCGCTCAAGCGCAGTCTGGCGCTCGGCGGGCGTGAGCAGTTTGTTACCCGCGACGGCCTCGGCCGCGGGAGCAACAAGGCTCATCCATCTGCCAATAAAATCGCCGGGGGAAAGCGGCTCGGCGGAAGGGTTCAGCGCAGCCCCGATACCGCCGCAGCGCCCGTGGCCCATGACCACGATGTTTTTCACCTTGAGGCTCTGCACGGCAAATTCGAGTGCCGCGGAGGTGCCGTGGTGGTACTCATCCGGCGCATAGGGCGGCACGAGATTGGCAACGTTGCGGACGACGAAGAGCTCGCCGGGGCCGGAATCGAAGATGGTCTCGGGAGCGGCGCGGGAATCGCAGCAGGCGATCACCATAGTCTCCGGCGACTGCCCCTCACGGGCCAAGGATCGATAGCGAGCACTCTCGGCGCTATAGCGCCCGGCCATGAAGTTACGATATCCGGCCAAAAGCCGTTCAGGAAGATGCACCATGCCATTGCGAATAACCGGGATTAAACGGCTGGGCAAGCGTCAGGTTAAAGGCCTCGCTCCGGAAAATTATTCATTGGCAGCGCCAGCTTGCGAAGTTCCACCGCGGCGGCCGGCTCCGAGAGGCTCGAAGCATCCGTCTCCAGCATCAATTCGTCGGCGCCGCGTCTGCCCGCCCGAGCCAATGCTTCGAGAACCGATGCCGTTGCTCGTTGCAAAGCCTCGCCAGGCGCCAGCCCTTTCAGGAGCCAAGCCGTGTAGAGCGCGGCCATGAGGTCACCCGGCCCTTTGGTCGGATTCTCGATGGCTCGGTGCTCCGCAAGATAAGCGTCTTGAGGCGTAAGCAGCAGGTTAGCGATGCGATCCGGAGCGGAAGCGGGGGAGGATGTGACCAGCATTGCCGAAGGACCCGCGCTTGCCGCCGCCGCCATGGCATCCTCGATGGTATCGAGATCACGGCCCGCGATCCAGGCAAGCTCATAGAGATTCGGCGTCGCTACATCCGCAATCGGCAGCAGCACATCCCGGATGGCAGCGGCCGTCGCCTCCGGTACGTAAAGCCCTCCCTTATCTCCCATGATGGGATCGCAGACATAGAAGGCCTCTGGATTTCTCTTCTTTACCGCGCGCACCAGTGAAGCGACGGCATCAGCCTGTGATGCCTCTCCCAGATAACCGGTGAGCACCGCCGCAACCTCCCCGAGCCATGCGGCATTTTCCAGATCGCGCATCAGAGTCGCAAAATCCGCAGCAGGCGGCACAATGCGCGTCGCCCGCCCATGGCCGGGATGCCACGGCAGAATAACGGTCGGGACGGCCCAGACCGGATGCCCAAGAGCCTCCAGCGCAAAGACGGAAGCCCGGTTGCCGACGGACCCCCTTGCCACGTGGCTCGACACGACAATAACGGCGCGCGCGCCGCCGGCATTTCTCCCAATTTCGCCCGTCATGGCCCGTTGCCCCAGAGGAGAAGAATAAGCCAGCCGATCAAGATTATGGCAGCCACGAGGGCGAGCACGCGCGCAATGCGCCGGCCCCAGATCTCGGTCCAGTCTTCGCCCGCGGCATCGCGAGCAACAAAGTGATCGCGAACGCGGACGCTAGAGCGAGAGAGCGGCGATTGGCTGTCACGCTCGACGCGCTCCAGTATACGGCGGGATTCCGCCTGCCGCTCCTCATCGCTCTGCCGTTCGCTCATCCCGCTCCGTGCCGCCCGGCCGGTCATTCCCTTGTCAGGCGAATAGCACTATTCTTCCGGCCGGTCGAACATCTCGGGAAATTTTCATGCGCCCCCTTTCAATGCCTTTTTCTCCAGTCAGCCTCCGTGCCCTTTTCTTCATCCTCATCGCACTTCCGCTCCTTTCCGGCTGCGGCTTCAATACAATTCCGACCCAGGAGGAGCAGGCAAAGGCTGCCTGGAGCGAGGTCTTGAACCAGTATCAGCGCCGCGCCGACCTGATCCCCAATCTGGTGGAGACGGTGAAAGGCTACGCGTCTCATGAGCGGGAGGTTCTTGAAGGCGTCGTGGAGGCGCGCGCCAAGGCAACGCAGGTGCAGATCTCACCGGAGATGCTGACGAATCCGGATGCCTTCCGCGCCTTTCAGGAAAGCCAGACGCAGCTCACCGGCGCGCTCTCGCGGCTGCTCGCCGTGGTCGAGAATTACCCCGACCTGAAGGCCAACCAGAATTTCCTCGCATTGCAGGCACAGCTCGAAGGCACGGAAAACCGCATTGCCGTCGCCCGGCGCGACTATATCGAGGCGGTGCGCCAGTATAACACCTCGCTCAGGATCTTTCCGACGATCCTTTGGGCAAAGTTCTGGTACACGGATGCCCAGCCCATGCAGACCTTCACCATAGCGGAAGAGAATATGCAGGCGCCGCAGGTGAATTTCGGCAACGGCGGTTGAGGCTCAGTGCGGATCCAAACCATGCCTGCCTTCCGGCACGGCCTTGTCATTTCCTTGTGTGTGCTGTTTCTCGGCGTGGCTTTCGCCGTTGCGGCGGAGATTCCCGCGCTCACGGGCCGGGTGGTCGACAATGCCGGACTGCTTGACGCCGCGGCGGAAACACAGCTCACCGAGAAGCTCGCCGCGTTCGAGAGGAAATCTTCCGACCAGATCGTGGTGGCCACGATCAGGAGCCTCGACGGCGAGGCTATCGAACCTTATGCCAACCGGCTCTTTCGCGCCTGGGGACTCGGGCAGGCGGGGGAGGACAATGGCGTCCTGCTTTTGGTGGCGCTCGATGACCGCAAGATGCGCATCGAGGTGGGCTACGGCCTTGAGGGCACACTGACCGACCTTCACTCCAAGCTCATCATCGAGAACACGATGGTCCCGGCCTTCCGCGCCGGCGATTTCGCCGGAGGCATAAGCCGGTCCGTGGACGACATCATAGCGGTGCTTGAAGGCAATGCAGCCGAGCTTGAGGCCCGGGCACGCCGCGACCAGGAACAAGGCGGCCATGTGGACTGGTTCGGCGTTCTGTTCCTTGCCATTTGGGCGACGCTCTTCTTCGGCGGCTTCGCCTTCGCATTCCTGCCTCCCATATTTGGCCGCAAGATCGGTCCCAACCGCTATCGCTGGCTCGGAATGAACATAGACTACGGCAGGAAGGGCGGCCGCCGGCGCGGCAACAGCAGCTGGTCTCCAGGCGGATGGTCGTCCGGCGGCTGGTCCTCAGGCGGCGGTGGGTTTTCAGGCGGAGGTGGATCGTCGGGCGGCGGCGGCGCCTCGGGGGGATGGTGATGGCGAACGGCAATATCCTGACCGAAGAGGAGCGCGCCCGCGTCATCGGGGCGATCCGAACCGCGGAGGAAAAGACGGCCGGCGAAATCTATTGCGTGCTCGCGCGCGCCAGCGACAGCTATTTCTTTCCCGCCGCCTTCTTCGTGGCGCTCTCAATCCTTGTCGTCAGCCTGCCGGCAGCATTGTTCCTGCACTACCGGTGGATATCGGTGAACCCTCAATGGTTCGTGGCGGCCCAGCTCGCCGCGCTGGCCACGGCGCTGCTTGTGCTGAAATTCCTGCCGGAACTGCGCATATATCTGGTCCCCCGTGCGCTGCGCTATCGCCGCGCCCATGATCACGCCCTGCGACAGTTTCTCAGCCATAACATCCATCTGACCCGCGAGCGGACAGGCGCGCTGATTTTCGTATCGCTCTCGGAGCGCTATGCCGAGGTGGTGGCGGACGCCGGCATAAATGCCCGCGTGCCGCAGGAGCGGTGGAACACCGCGGTGGAAAAGCTCACGGCCCATGCGGCGGCGGGAAATCTGGCCGACGGGTTTGTCGAAGCCATCCAACTCGTCGGCGCTGAACTCGCCGCCCATTTTCCTCCAGACGCAGCAAATCCGGATGAGATCGACAACCATCTGGCGGAAATCTAAATCAGAATAGGGTTGTCTGTAGCGCGCGAGCCTGCTTGCCATAGACCGGGCGACGCAGTTATGGTTAACCCATTATGAAGACGCTATCGATCGACATCAGGCGGGCCGACCCACAGGACGCGGAGGCGATTGCCGCGGTGCATGACAGGTCGTGGCGCGGCGCTTATGCCGGGATCATCCCGCATCGTGCGCTCAATGCCATGATCAATCGGCGTGGACCGCGCTGGTGGGCAAACGCGATACGCCGTTCGGCCACCGTGCTCGTCCTGGAGATCGGCGGCGAGATCGCCGGCTATGCCACGCTTGGACGCAATCGCGCTCGCGAGCTCAAGCAGGCTGGCGAAATCTATGAGCTTTACCTGAGCCCCGAATACCAGGGCATCGGCCTTGGCCGGCGTCTTTTTCAGACAGCGCGGGAAATGCTATCCGCGCATGGGATGAAGGGCATGGTCGTCTGGGCGCTCGAGGAAAATCTCGGCGCCATCAACTTTTACAGAGGCGCGGGCGGCCGCGACATGGCTGAGGGCGTCGAGGTGTTTGACAGCAAGGCCTTGCGCAAAATCGCCTTCGTCTGGGATTGACCCTGCTTTAGAGCAGACGGCCGGATCGTGAGCCGATCCGCCGCATTGCCGCTACGCCCGAAAGACGCTAGGCCCCCGGCCGAAGCAATCCAAATCGGAGCGACCATGCGCATCGACGCCATTTCTATCGGTAACAACCCGCCTGAGGACGTGAACGTCATCATTGAAGTCCCCGTGGGCGGGCAGCCGATCAAATACGAGATGGATAAGGAAGCGGGCACTCTTTTCGTCGACCGCTTCCTCTATACGCCAATGACCTATCCCGGGAATTACGGCTTCGTCCCGCACACGCTTTCCGACGACGGCGATCCCATCGACGTGCTGGTCTGCAACACGCGCCAGCTCATCCCGGGCTGCGTCATCAATGTGCGGCCGATCGGCGTCCTCGTCATGGAAGACAACAGCGGCCAGGACGAAAAGGTCATCGCGGTGCCCTCTCCTCACCTCACGCGCCGCTATGAGGATGTTCACAGCCATACGGATCTTCCCGAGATCACGCTGCAGCAGATCCAGCACTTCTTCGAGCATTACAAGGATCTGGAGCCCGGCAAGTGGGTGAAGATCGGTGACTGGATGGATGCCGCCGCCGCCCGCCGCTTGATTTCAGAAGCCATAGAGCGCGCGAAGGCATCTGCCAAATAGGCCCGCGCATCGGCCCGAAAGCCGGGACCGGCTTTCGGAATCATCATTTTCAGATTTTTCAATGATTCACAGCGCCCCTTGCGCGTCCTCATGGACGCGGGGCGCTGTCGCCGCCGCGTGTTACTTCCGGCAACGGCACGCTGCCGGATTCGACGGCAGGCTGGTCGGTTCCACAGGTGAACGCGCGGGCGCGCTCGTCGGCGATGCGCTGCGCTTTTTCGTTCGCATCCGGGTTGGACGTGGCAACGACATAGCCCACGACACACCCCTGCCGGCCGTCTGGCGTTCCGACGCTGCTCACGACGAGCACCTCTGTTTGCACATCAGGTTTTTCCGGATCGGCCGAGACGAAACGGCGATGGATCGTGGCGAAGGGCAATTCCCGGTCGCCATTCGTCTCGATGCGCCATTCGATAGTCGGGCCTGCGCTGTTGAAGGCGGCGAAGGATTCCCAGTCCCGCTGCCCATTTTGCGGCGGAAAGCCATAAAAGAGCGATTCGCGAGCGTCATCATAGCTAAGGAAAACCGGAAAGCCCTTGTAGCCGGAACAGACGAACTCGGCCCAGTCGCCGTCCCCCTTCTCGGCCCTGTCAAGCACGGCACAATGCTGGTCCGAATCGAGCTGCGTATAGGCGCTTGAAATCTCCTGGGCCCGGGAGGAGCCGGCGAGCAGAAGAAAAACCGCAACGGCAATGAAACAACGCATCCCTATGTCTCCGCGCTTGCGCCCCCGCCTTGTCTTTTTTCCGCGATAGTATCCAAACTTGCAATGAGGGGGGCTGCGTCTCCGGTAATGGAAACAGTCTTACGCCGCGATGCCGCCCCGGAGATCACGGCGACATCTCGCCGGGGTACCCCAAGAGCGCTGGCCAGAAGCCTTTCCAACGCCTCGTTGGCTTTGCCCGCTTCAGGGATGGCGCGCACGCGCGCCTTCAGGAACGCCTGCCCGTCCGGCCCCTCCGTCACCCCTTCAATGGCGTCCGAGGAGGATTTCGGCGTGAGCCGCACGAAGATTTCGATACCGTTCTTGCTCCGGCGAAACCAGGAAGACGGCGGCATGGGCGGGATCAGCCGAATGCGGCGATCACGGGCACATGATCGGAAGGACGGTCCCAACCGCGCGCATCCCGCAGCACGTCTACCCGGCTGAGGGCCGGCGCAAGGTCATCGGACGACCAGACATGGTCGAGCCGACGGCCGCGATTGGAAAGGCTCCAATCCTTCGCCCGGTAGCTCCACCAGGTGAAGAGCTTTTCCTCGGGCGGGATGTGCCGGCGCATCAGATCCACCCACCCGCCTCCCTTGCGCACGGTCTCCAGGCCTTCGGTCTCGACGGGCGTGTGGCTCACCACATTCAGCATCTGCTTATGCGACCAGACATCGGTCTCAAGCGGAGCCACATTAAGATCGCCGACGAGGATCGAGCCCGTATTCGCATCCAGGGTGGGTATGATGTCCCGCATTTCCTGCAGGAAGTCCAGCTTGTGGCGAAATTTCGGATTGATTTCGGGGTCGGGCTCGTCCCCGCCTGCCGGCACATAGAAATTGTGCAGCAGGACCCGCCGTCCGTCCACATTCGTCAGCGTCGAGAGGTGGCGGCAATCTGTAAGGCCGCAAAAGCTGCGGCGCTCCACCACCTCCAGCGGCAGGCGCGAGATCGTCGCCACGCCGTGATATCCCTTTTGACCATGGATTTCGACGTGGCCATAGCCGACCTTGCGGAAGGCGGCCGTGGGGAACTGGTCGTCAGGGCACTTCGTCTCCTGCAGGCACAGCACGTCGGGCTGGTATTCCTCAAGAAAGCGCAGGACGAGCGGAAGGCGGAGGCGGACGGAGTTTATGTTCCAGGTGGCGACTTTGAAGGGCATCGAAAGTTCCGGTTTTTCAGGACCGGAATAAACCTTTGCGAGCGCTGATGACAAGCGCCCGCAAGGAAAGATTTGCCGTTAAGGGCGAAGCTGAAATTTCGGCCTTATCTTTCGCCGCGCGCCATCGCGTTCACGCGCCGATGATCGATGTAAAACACGCTGGGATCGAAGGTCACGCCCTGCTTCACATTGAAGATCATGACCGTGGTGTCCCGCCCTTGGGCGTCGGTAACAGTCCATTGGCGCAGGTCATAGGTCTTCGAATCGAACATCATGGTAATGGTGGCGTTGTTGCCCAGCTTTCGATCCGCAATCGTCACGGTCGTTAGGTCCGGGTCCTCTTTGACCTGCCGCACATTGTCGGCCGAAAGATCGATTCGCTCGCCAAGGAGCAGCCGCAGCGGCGTATCCGAAAGCCGATAGATATCGACCGTGTTCATCTTCTTGTTTTCAAGCACCACCGTGGAGCCGTCCGACATGACACGGAACTGGGCCGGAGGCTCGTAGTCGAAACGGATCTTGCCCGGTCGTTCGATATAAAATTTCCCGCCTGTTTGTTCGCCGCGCGGGCCGAACTGAACAAATTCGCCCGTCATCGTGCGCACATTCGAGAAGTGCTGGGCAATGCGCTGCGCGGCCTGCGAGGCGGCATTGGCACTACCGGCCGTCAGGCCGACGGCGAGTATTGCGGTTGCAAGAAGCGAGCGGCGCGCCAGGCGGAGAACCATGCGGGTGCGCTCGGCAAAGCTGTTCATGGTATCCTGTTCTCCGAAAGAGTTCCTAGTCCCATATAGATAGGGCTGCAAACAGGCCGAAGTTAGGCCAAGCCGCTTCGCCGCGTTTTAAACCTCCTCCTGTTCCGTGGGAACGAGGATTTCGCGCTTGCCCGCGTGGTTGGCAGGACCGACAATCCCTTCCTTTTCCATCCGTTCGATGATGGAGGCCGCGCGATTATAGCCGATCCCCAGGCGGCGCTGGATATAGCTGGTCGAAGCCTTGCCATCGCGCAGCACGACCGCGACCGCCTGGTCGTACGGATCATCCGAATCGCCCAGATTGCCGGTCCCACCGCCCCCGAAGGAGCTGCCTTCATCCTCCTCGCCGTTATCCTCGGTAACGGCCTCCAGGTAATCCGGCGCGCCTTGCATCTTCAGATGCGCCACGATCTGCTCCACCTCCTGATCGGAAACGAAGGGGCCGTGCACGCGCTGTATGCGGCCGCCGCCGGCCATATAGAGCATGTCGCCCATGCCGAGGAGCTGTTCGGCGCCTTGCTCGCCGAGGATCGTGCGGCTGTCGATCTTGGAAGTGACCTGGAAGGAGATGCGCGTCGGGAAATTGGCTTTGATCGTGCCGGTGATAACATCCACCGACGGGCGCTGTGTGGCCATGATTACGTGGATGCCGGCGGCGCGGGCCATCTGCGCCAGCCGCTGCACCGCGCCCTCGATATCCTTACCCGCCACCATCATAAGATCCGCCATCTCGTCGATGATGACGACGATGCAGGGCATCGGCTCGAGATCGAGATCCTCCGATTCGTAGATGGCCTCTCCCGTCTCGCGATCGAAGCCGGTCTGCACGGTGCGGGTGATCGTCTCGCCCTTTTTCTTGGCGGCGATGACGCGCTGGTTGAAGCCCTCGATGTTGCGCACGCCCACCTTGGACATCTTGCGGTAGCGCTCTTCCATCTCGCGCACGGTCCACTTCAGCGCGACAACCGCTTTCTTGGGATCGGTGACGACCGGGGTCAGCAGATGCGGGATGCCGTCATAGACTGAAAGCTCCAGCATTTTGGGATCGATCATGATGAGACGGCACTCCTCGGGCGTCATGCGGTAGAGGAGCGACAGGATCATGGTGTTGATGGCAACGGATTTGCCCGAGCCGGTGGTGCCCGCCACCAGCAGGTGAGGCATCTTGGCCAGATCCGCTATAACGGCTTCGCCGTTGATCGTCTTGCCGAGGCCAAGTGCAAGCCGCGCCTTGGTCGCCTCGAATTCGCGGCTGGCCAGAAGCTCGCGCAGATAGACCGTCTCGCGGGTCGCGTTGGGCAGCTCGATGCCGATAGCGTTGCGGCCCGGCACAACCGCCACACGCGCCGCGATCGCGCTCATGGAACGGGCGATGTCGTCGGCAAGGCCGATTACGCGCGAGGATTTGATGCCCGGCGCAGGCTCCAATTCGTAGAGGGTGACCACCGGGCCAGGCCGCACATGGATGATCTCGCCCTTAACGCCGAAATCGTCGAGCACGCCTTCTAGAAGGCGGGCATTCTGCTCCAGCGCGTCCTTGGAGAGGCTTGGGTCCTTGCTGGTTGCCTTCGGTTCCGCGAGCAGGTGAAGCGATGGCAGCTTGAACTCGCCCGTATCGATAAGCGAGCCTTGCGCCTCACGCCGGACGCGGGCGCCGGGAACGGGCCGTGGCGCGGGATTGCCCACACGAGTCCCAAGCTGCGCATGATGGGCAGCAGGGAAAGCCTGATGGCGCGCCGAGGCAGCATCATCGAATGGCGATATATCGAGGCTGCCGTCCTCGAATCCGGGCTCGATCCGCATCCCCTCTTCCGCTGCGCGCGCCGCCGCAAGAACGGGAGCTATTCCCGGCACATCATATTCTTCCGGCAGGTCGGGACCGTGGACGGCAAAGCGCCGGCGCACGAAAGAGGTGACGTAGAGCCACCAGTGAGCAAGAATGCCGAATGCGACGGAGCCGCCCTCCCCTTCAGAATCGTCGGCATCGGCGTCTTCCTCTTCGCTGTCATCCTGCGAATCGGATTCAGGCAGAACGCTGCGGCCGAAGACGCCGGCGCCGAAAAGCAGAAGCCAGGCGGCGGGGGCGATGAGTAGCGCCGCCACGATCACTCCTAGGAAACCCGTAGGATAATCACCGATGAAAAAGGCGGGAGCGGAAAGCACCATGTCGCCGAAGACGCCGCCGAGCCCTGTCGGCAGCGGCCATGTATCCGGCGGCGTCAGACAGCCGGCCACGCCCGCGCATAGCATGGCGCCGCCGAACCAGGCTGCCGACCGCCTCCACAAACGGTCGATGCCGCGGCCCAGAACGAGGAAGACGCCCCAGAAGACGGCCGGCACGAGCCCGGCCACCGAAGCAAGACCGAAGAACTGTATCGCGATATCGGAAAGAACCGCTCCCGGATAACCCATGGCATTGGTGACAGGGTTGTCGGTCGCATAGCTGAAGCTGGGATCCGCAACATTCCAGGTTGCAAGGCTTGCCAGGCAGAAGGCCACGAGCGCAAGCACCAGGAGACCCAATCCCCGCGCAGCCTGCCGCCGAAGAAAATTCTGCAGCCCGAAACCACCGCCATGCATGGCAAATGCCGCAGAAGAACCCGAACTCATACGCATTTCCCCGTCCACTCGTACCGACACTTACGCGCCCCGGATTGGGAACAGCTTAGGGAAGGATGGTTAAGGCTGCATTAACCATGGAAGCGAGCAGCGAATAGGAAATGGCGAATAGGTGAGTGAGGACGATATCCTCCGTTGCTCTCCCGATTCCCTGCTCGCTATTCCCTATTCGTCCAAAAAAAGGGCCCAGCTTTCGCCGGGCCCAGCTTACGCGCCTAAGGAAGAGAGATGCCGCCGGTCAGGAGTAATGATAGGCCGCCTCGCCGTGCGAAGTGAGGTCCAGACCCTGGGTTTCGGCTTCCTTCTCCGGACGCAGGCCGACAATGGCATCAACCAGCTTGTAAAGGATCGCAGAAACCACCCCGCACCATGCGACGGTGACCAGCACTGCCACGAACTGCACCCAAAGCTGCGACGCAATGGAGAAATCATCGGCCCCCGTGCCGCCAAGCCAGGGCGCGGTGAAAATGCCCGTGCCGAGCGCGCCGACGATACCGCCCACGCCGTGGATCCCGAAAACATCGAGCGTGTCGTCATAGCCGAACTTGTTCTTCACCACTGCAACGAAGAAGTAGCAGACCGCGCTGGCTATCGCGCCGAGCACGATAGCACCCACCGGACCAACCGAGCCGCAGGCGGGGGTGACGGCCACGAGGCCGGCAACCAGGCCGGAGACGGCGCCCAGCATCGAGGCCTTGCCACGATGGAGAGCCTCGATGACGCTCCAGCCGATAATCGCACCGGCAGTCGCGGTGAAAGTGTTGATCATGGCAAGCGCAGCGCCGCCGGTGGCTTCTAGGTTCGACCCGGCATTGAAGCCGAACCAGCCGACCCACAGGATGGAGCCGCCGACCATGGTAAGCGTCATCGAATGCGGGGCGAGAATATCCTTGCCGTAGCCGCTACGCTTGCCGACGATGATGCAGCCCACGAGAGCGGCGATGCCCGCATTGATGTGGACCACGGTTCCGCCGGCGAAATCGAGAGCGCCGAGATTGAAGAGATAGCCGCTGCCGTCCCACACCATATGGGCCACCGGGAAATAGACGAAGGTGACCCAGAGAACCGTGAAGAGCACGACCGCCGAAAACTTGATGCGTTCGGCAAAGGCGCCGACGATCAGCGCCGGCGTGATCACCGCGAATGTCATCTGGAAGCAGATGAAGACATATTCGGGGATGACGACGCCGTCGGTGAAGGTTGCGGCGGTGGAATCCATCGTCACGCCCGAGAGGAACAGCTTGCCGAAGCCGCCCCAGAAGGGGCTGGTGCCGCCACCGAAGGCAAAGGAATAGCCCCAGAGCACCCACACCACCATGACCACGGCGGCGATCATCGTACACTGCATGAGCACGGAAAGAGCATTCTTGGCGCGCACCAGCCCGCCATAGAAGAGCGCCAGCCCCGGCAGCGTCATGAACAGCACCAGAAGGGTCGATGTCATCATCCAGGCCACATCGCCCTTGTCCATCACCGGTGCGGCAGCCTCGGCAGCCGTTTCCGCAGCTTCCTGCGCGAAAGCCGGCACAGCGGCGAAAGCCGCCAACGCAAGCGCGCCCGCCCCGGACATGCGCTTGGCAATTTCAATACTGGAAAGTTTCATTCTATTCTCCCTGGACAAATCCGCGTGGCGCTCACAGCGCATCGGCGTCGGTCTCGCCTGTGCGGATACGCACTGCCTTTTCGATGCTGTAGACGAAGATCTTGCCATCGCCGATCTGGCCGGTTTTGGCCGCCCCTGCGATCGCTTGCACCGCCTGGTCGGCGATGTCCGAATCCACGGCCACCTCGATCTTCACTTTGGGCAGGAAACTCACCGCATATTCAGCGCCACGATAGATTTCAGTGTGCCCCTTTTGCCGCCCATACCCCTTCACCTCGGTGACGGTCAGCCCCTGAATGCCGAGCTCCGTCAGCGCTTCGCGAACCGCCTCGAGCTTGAACGGCTTTATGATTGCCATCACGAATTTCATCAGGTCTCACCCTTGCTCTTGCGGACGAGCCGCGTTGGATGCCGCTGCCCTGCACCTGCAAAGGGCCAGCGATGGCAAAGGTGAATCAAGCGCCGTGCCAGATCGCCAAGCGAACGACAAGGCTCTGATTTACTTAGCTAAAATGATGCCCCTCCGCGCCCGCCCTCAATCTGGGCGAACAGTAAGTGAACAAAAAATGTGCAGTAATTCTATTCTGCCTATTTTGTGCGCAGTCGCAGAAGACCTTCCTGCGCAACGGAAGCGATCAGCACGCCGTCACGGGAATAGATGCTGCCGCGGGCGAACCCACGCGCGCCGCCCGAAGACGGGCTGTCCTGGGTATAGAGAAGCCAGTCGTTCAGCGCGTCGGGCCTGTGGAACCATATCGCATGGTCGAGGCTCGCCATCTGAAGTTGCGAATCGAATACGGAGCGGCCGTGGGGATAGGTGGCGGTGTCGATCAGCGTCATGTCGGAAAAATAGGCAAGCGCTGCCGACTGCAGCGCGCGATCGTTCGGCACGGGGTCGGTCGCCCGCATCCAGACATGCTGAAACGGCGGCAGCTTTTCGTTCGTCGTGTAGTGTTCGGAAGTTACCGGCCGGATCTCGACCGGGCGCTCGCGCTGCCAATACCGGCGAATATTTTCCGGCACATCGTCCCCTAGGGCAGCCAGCAACTCCCGCTGCGACCTAAGCGTCTCCGGCGCGGGAATGCCTTCCGGCATCGAAAGCTGGTGCTGCAGGCCAACCTCATCGACCTGAAAGGAAGCGGAAAGCGAAAAAATCGCGTGACCGTGCTGGATAGCGACCACGCGCCTTGTTGTGAAACTGCCGCCGTCGCGTATGCGGTCAACTTCGTAGATGATGGGAACGGCTGGGTCCCCCGGACGCATGAAGTAGCAATGCAGGGAGTGCACATGCCGGTCGACCACGACCGTCCTCTGCGCCGCGACCAGCGCCTGCCCGATGACCTGACCACCAAAAACACGCTGCCACCCCACCTGCGGGCTGTGGCCGCGATAGAGGTTGTGTTCAAGCTTTTCGAGGTTAAGTATGTCTAGAAGATCCTGCATTGCGGACGGCATTCGATTTCCTCCGGCAGCGTTCGGTTTGTTCGAGAAACCGGAGGCCGCGCATCAAGTCAAGGCTGCAGGAAAAGGAGAAGTCGAGTATGGGCGAGAAGACCGGGGACACACGGCTGAGCGGTCTCTTCGATGTATTGATCGCGGGCGCCGGCTACGTCGGTCTGGCAATCGCCGTTTCGCTTCGCCACGCCCGGCCGGGCCTGAAGGTGGCTGTGATTGACGCCGCGCCCGAGGGCGTATGGGAGCGGGACGGCCGCGCCTCGGCAATTGCCGCTGCGGCGGCCCGAATGCTCCGTCATCTTGATTGTTGGGACGAGATCGAGCCGGAAGCGCAGCCGATCACGGAAATGATCATCACTGATTCGCGCACGTCGGATCCGGTCCGGCCGGTTTTTCTCACCTTCGGCGGTGAGGCGGCTCCCGGCGAACCATTCGCCCATATGGTGATGAACCGCAATCTTACCGGTGCGCTCAGGCGCAGGGCAGGCGAACTCGGCATCGAAATCGTTCAGGGTGTTGCTGTCGAGGATTTCGATGTGGAGCCCGCGGCGGTAACGGTGCTTCTGGCGGATGGCGGTTCGTGCCGAACCCGGCTTCTGGTCGCGGCGGACGGCGTTCGCTCACGCCTGCGGAAGATGGCGGGCATTCGGGTTGTGCATTGGGAATATGGCCAATCGGGCATCGTCTGCACGGTTGCGCATGAGCGGTCGCACAATGGCCGGGCCGAGGAGCATTTCCTGCCGGCCGGCCCCTTCGCAACGCTGCCGCTTAAGGGCAACCGGTCCTCCATCGTCTGGACCGAGCGCACGGAAGATGCCGAGCGCCTGGTGGCGGAGGACGAGTTCGTGTTCGAACAGGAATTGGAGACACGCTTCGGCCTCAAGCTCGGTGAAATTCGCGTTGAAGGACAGCGCCGCGCCTGGCCTCTGGGCCTGACGCTGGCGCGCGATTTCGTAAAGCCGCGCTTTGCTCTGGCCGGCGATGCGGCGCATGGCATTCATCCGATTGCGGGCCAGGGCCTCAATCTCGGTTTCAAGGATGCCGCGGCTCTTGCCCAGGTGGTGGTCGAGGCGGACCGGCTAGGCGAGGATATCGGTGCGCTCGACATACTCCAGCGTTATGAGCGCTGGCGGCGGTTCGATACCGTTCAGATGGGCGTCACCACGGATGTGCTCAACCGGCTCTTTTCCAACGATTTCGGTCCTCTCCGGGCTGCCCGGGACTTTGGCCTGGGTCTTGTAGACCGCGTGCCCGGCATGAAGGATTTTTTCGTCCGGCAGGCTTCCGGCCTCACGGGCGGCACGCCGCGCCTGCTCCAGGGCGAGGCCATCTAGCAGCATCCGCAAAACAGGAGACCAGGGATGAAACGCTACGCCAATGTGAATTGGAAAGGTCCTCTCACCAGCGGTTCGGGCCGCATCGAAAGCACCCAGAGCGGTGCGCTCGGAGATATCCCGATTTCCTTCAAGGCTCGCTTCGAGGACGAGACGGGGCGGTCCGGCACGAATCCGGAAGAGCTGATCGCCGCTGCCCACGCTTCCTGCTTCTCCATGGCGCTGTCGCACGCGCTGGCCCAGAACGGCACGCCGGCCGAATCTCTTGAAGCCAAGGCAGAGGTAGAGCTGCAGCCCAAGCAGGGCGGAGGCTTCGAAATCCGCGGCAGCGCCTTGTCGGTGACAGCCAAGGTCCCAGGCCTTGAGGATGGGAAATTCCAGGAGATCGCGAAGGGCGCGAAGGAGAACTGCCCTGTTTCACGCGCGCTCGGCGCGATCAGCATCACGCTGGATGCAAAATTGGGCTGAGAGCCCGCCGCGAAAGTATCGCACGCAGGAGGCCCCGTGAACGCAAGGTGCGTTCGCGGGGCCTATTGTTTTCGCAACCAAAAATCCGCGCTGCAACCTAGATTCTATTAGGAGACCAGACGACGGGAGGCTGTCATGCTGCACGCTCGGGAACCGCGCATCCTCAAAAAACCAATCGGAGACGATAGTCTCTCAATCTCCGATATCACGCTGGAAGCTGCGTCCCTTCCCTCCTTCGACGGCCATGAAAATATCTGGTGCGGGCGGGATGAAGATCGCGGCCTGACCGCCATCGTCGCGATCCACAACACAAAGCTTGGCCCGGCGCTGGGCGGCACCCGGCTTTGGCCGCATGAAAGCTTTGAGGCCGCACTCACCGACGCTCTCCGGCTTTCAAGGGGTATGACATATAAATCCGCCGTTGCCGGCCTGCCGCTCGGCGGTGGGAAGGCGGTGATCATCGCCGATCCCAAAACCGGCAAGACGCCCGCCCTCCTCACCGCCTATGCCGAGATGCTGGTCAGGTTGGAAGGCCAGTTCATTACGGCCGAGGACGTGGGGGTGACGCTTGAAGACGCTGATTTCCTTCGCGAGCATGCACCCAATGTGGTGGGCACCAGCGCTGGCGGCAGCGGCAATCCCTCTCCCTTCACCGCCGAAGGCGTTTTCCTTGGCATAAAGGCTGCGCTTAAGCATCGCAATGGAACGGAACGGCTCTCGGGCATCCGCGTGGCCGTACAGGGCCTGGGTTCCGTCGGCTGGTCTTTGTGCGAGAAGCTTTACAGGGAAGGCGCGGCGCTGATCGTGACGGATCTCGACGCCGGGCAGGTCGAGAAGGCGAAGCACGCTTTCGAAGCCGAAACGGTCGCTCCCGGCGAGATTGTCACCGTCACGGCGGATGTCTTCGCGCCCTGCGCCCTCGGCGGCGCCATTTCGGCCAGAAATGTTCCCCACATCAAGTTCGGGATCATAGCCGGCTCCGCCAACAACCAGCTCGCAAAGCACGAGGACGCCCGGCTGCTGATGGAACGCGGGATTCTTTATGCTCCGGATTATGTCATCAACGCGGGCGGGCTTATCAATGTCGCGGCAGAGCTTTCGCCCGAAGGCTATGATCCAGAAGCCGTCATGGCGAAGCTCGCGAAAATTCCCCTCACGCTTACGGAAATATTTCAGCGCGCTGAACAGCAAAAGCGGCCGACAAACGACATCGCGGCCGAAATGGCCATGGAGCGCATCCGCCGATAGCCGAATTCAATGCGCGAGGCCGCGCAAGGCGTTTTCGCCCCAGACCTGCCTCAGCCGGGCATCCCGCCCGCAACCCTCGCGGTATCCCTTATACGCGTCCGCCTTCGTCACATACCCGAACCGGGAGAGAATGCGATCCTGGCTCTGATAATAATTTTGATGATAGTCCTCGGCCGGCCAGAAGGTGGCTGCGCTCTCGATCGGCGTGACCACCGGGCGGCCTAACTCGGCTTCCGCCGCCTTCTTCGCGTTCTCCGCCGCCTGCCGCTGAGCGTCGTTCAGCACGTAGATCGCCGTTGAATAGGCATGGCCGCGATCGCAGAACTGCCCGCCGCCATCGGTGGGATCGACCGAGTGAAAGAACACGTCGAGAAGCTGATCGTAGCTGACGCGGGTATCGTCATACTCGATTTTCACCACTTCCCGGTGCCCGCCCTCCATATAATCGTCATAGGTCGGATTCGGGGTGGTCCCGCCCGAATAGCCCGATATCGTGGAAATGACGCCCGGCACCTGATCGAAATCGGACTCCACGCACCAGAAGCAGCCGCCGGCGAAGATCGCTGTGCCGGTCTCGGCTGCGGAATGTAAGGTGCCGATGAAGATTAAGACGAGGGACGAAACGGCGGCGGCGATCTGGCGGAACATGGTTACCTCCCTTTTGGGGCAATTCGTACCGCCGAAGAGTTCCCGCTGCAAACTCTCGCCCCTACACGGTTGCGTGAGTGGCGGGAAGGGATCACAGCGCCAAATAGATCGCCGCGCCTGAGGGCGCAGGTATCAAACCCGCCGCTCCACCATCATCTTCTTTATCTCGGCGATCGCCTTCGCCGGATTGAGCCCCTTCGGGCAGGTCTGCGTGCAGTTCATGATCGTGTGGCAGCGATAAAGCCGGAAGGGATCCTCCAGCTTGTCGAGCCGCTCGCCTGTAGCCTCGTCGCGCGAATCGATCAGCCAACGATAGGCCTGGAGCAGCACGGCAGGCCCCAGATAGCGCTCGCCGTTCCACCAATAGCTGGGGCACGAGGTCTGGCAGCAGAAGCAGAGGATGCACTCGTAGAGTCCATCGAGCTTCGCCCGGTCCTCATGGCTTTGCTTCCACTCGATCGCGGGTTCCGGCGTGACCGTCTGAAGCCACGGCTCGATCGAGGAAAGCTGCGCATAGGGGATCGAGAGATCCGGCACCAGATCCTTCACCACCGGCATATGCGGAAGGGGATAGACCCGCACGGCACCATCGATATCTTCCATGCCCTTGGTGCAGGCAAGCGTGTTCGCGCCGTCGATATTCATGGCGCATGAACCGCAGATGCCTTCCCGGCACGACCGGCGGAAGGTGAGCGTCGAATCGACCTTGTTCTTGATCCAGATGAGCCCGTCCAGCACCATCGGCCCGCAATCGTCGAGGTCGACATAATAGGTGTCGACGCGCGGATTTTCCGTATCGTCCGGCGACCAGCGATAGATGCGGTATTCGCGCAGGTTTGTGGCGCCTTCCGGCTTCGGCCAGACCTTGCCTTGCTTGACCTTCGAGTTCTTGGGAAGAGTAAGTTGGACCATGATGTCCTCTGCCTCAGTATACGCGCTTCTTCGGCGCGATCCTTGCCGGATCGATGCCGCCATTCTCGGGCTTCAGCATCGGCTCAGTATGCACCGGGCGATAGTCGAGGCGGACGGTGCCGTCCGGATCCACCCAGGAAAGCGTGTGCTTGCGCCAATTCGCGTCATCGCGCTCGGTGAAGTCCTCCCGCGCATGTGCGCCTCGGCTTTCCTTGCGCGCCTCCGCCGAATAGACGGTGGCGATGGCATTCGCCATCAGGTTTTCGAGCTCCAGCGTTTCCATGAGATCGGAGTTCCAGATCATCGAGCGATCCTGAACCCTGATGTCGGAGAGCTCACCCCAGGCTTGCGAAACGCGCCTGCAACCCTGCTCCAGCGATTCCTGGGTCCGGAAAACCGCCGCATCCTCCTGCATGGCCCGCTGCATCTTCTCACGCAAGGCCGCCGTCGGCGTGGAGCCGCTGGCATGGCGGATGCGGTCGAAACGGTCCATGATCTTATCGCAGGCGGCAAGGTCGATCGGCGGCACCTTGGACTCGCGGTCCACCACCATGCCGGCGCGAATGGCCGCCGCGCGGCCGAACACCACCAGGTCCGTGAGCGAGTTGGAGCCGAGGCGGTTCGCGCCATGGACGGAAGCACAGGCAGCCTCGCCCGCCGCCATCAGGCCGGGAACGATCGCGTCCGGATTGTCCAGCGTGGGATTGAGCACCTCGCCGTGATAATTGGTCGGGATGCCGCCCATATTGTAGTGCACCGTCGGCAGAACTGGGATCGGCTCGCGCGTCAGGTCGACGCCGGCGAAAATGCGGGCGCTTTCGGTAATGCCGGGCAGCCTTTCATGCAGCACTGCCGGGTCGAGATGATCGAGATGAAGGAAGATATGGTCCTTCTTCGGTCCGACCCCGCGGCCCTCGCGGATCTCCAACGTCATGCAGCGTGAAACCACATCGCGCGAGGCAAGATCCTTGGCGGAGGGCGCATAGCGCTCCATGAAGCGCTCGCCCTCGGCATTGACGAGATAGCCGCCCTCACCCCGCGCGCCCTCGGTGATGAGCACGCCCGCGCCGTAGACGCCGGTCGGGTGGAATTGAACGAATTCCATGTCCTGCAGCGGCAGCCCCGCGCGGGCAACCATACCGTTCCCGTCGCCGGTGCAGGTATGGGCAGAGGTGCAGGAGAAATAAGCGCGGCCATAGCCGCCCGTGGCAAGCACCACCATCTTGGCCGCGAAGCGGTGGATGGTGCCGTCCTCCAGGTTCCACGCCACCACGCCGGTGCAGACGCCGTCCGGCGACATGATGAGGTCGAGCGCGAAATATTCCACGAAGAACTGCGCATGATGCTTGACGGACTGGCCGTAGAGCGTGTGCAGGATCGCATGGCCCGTGCGGTCGGCGGCCGCGCAGGTGCGCTGCACGGGTGGGCCGTCGCCGAAGTTCTGCATATGGCCGCCGAACGGGCGCTGGTAGATCCTGCCGTCATCGGTGCGGGAGAACGGCACCCCGTAGTGCTCCAGCTCGTAGATGGCGGCCGGCGCCTCGCGCGCCAGATACTCCATGGCGTCCACATCGCCCAGCCAATCGGAGCCCTTCACCGTATCGTAAAGGTGCCACTGCCAATCGTCCGGCCCCATATTGCGCAGGGAGGCGGCAATGCCGCCCTGTGCCGCAACGGTATGTGAACGCGTAGGGAACACTTTCGTGATGCAGGCCGTCTTCAGCCCTTGTTCGGCCATGCCGAGCGTAGCGCGAAGGCCCGCGCCACCGGCCCCGACCACCACCACATCAAAGGCATGATCGACGTAAGTATAGGCCGGGCCGGCCTTGTTCTGAACTGCAGCAGCCATTTAGACTTCAGCCTCCGAAGGCAATTCTGAGGAGGGAATAGAGCGCGATCGCGCCGACGATGATGGGAAAGAAAGTGTTGAGGAGGATGAGTCCAATCTTCCAGCCCTCGTGATGCACGTAATCCTCGATGATCACCTGCATGCCCAGGCGCATGTGGTATAGCACCGAAACGAAGGCGAGGCCCAACAGAAGCGCGTTGACAGGCTGCGCAAGCGCTGCCCGGATCTCCTCGTAGGAGGATCCGGAATAAGCTGCCACGAAGCCGATGAAGAAGATGATGAGCGGGATATTGGAGACCGCCGTCAGCCGCTGGCGCCAAAAGTGCTCCGTGCCGCCGCGCGCCGAGCCCAGACCGCGGACCTTGTTGAGAGGTGTGCGCATATCCGCCATCTCAGAGACCTCCTCTGATGGCCCAGGCGCCACCCCAGATGATCAGCGTCACAAGAATGGAGCCGATCAGGTTCGCGATCGCGAGCCTGCGTGAGGTCTCCTTCTCAAGGCCGTGAATCGTATCCCAGATCAGGTGGCGGATGCCGCCCAGCATGTGATGAATGAGCACCCAGGAATAACCAAATATAATGATGCGGCCGATGATCGAGCCGAACAGCCCGTTCACGAAATCGAACTGCTCTCTCGATCCGGCAGCGGCAAGCAGCCAAAGTGCGAAAAGCAGGATGCCGAAGTAAAGAGCGGTGCCGGTGATGCGATGGGCGATCGACATGGCCATCGTCGGCGTGAAACGGTAGATCTGCAGGTGAGGCGAGAGGGGCCTCGCCTGGGTGGTGGACTTGCTCATGGCTTCCCCAAATTCAACCGCCGGCGGGCAAGGTTCAACCTTGCGGGCTGATCTGCCCGCCGTGCCCCCAAGCCACCGGCAGGGGCTTTCTAATGCGGTTTTTGCGGTGCGTCAAAGCCCACGAGAAAAGTTCCGGACGACTGAATCGATTGAAGTTCGAGCCTTTGAGTTAAGCCGTCAGGCCATTGCGGATAAAACCGCGGTGCAGTGCCAGCCTTTCACCGGGTCCGTGGACGACCGCGAACAGAAGACCGGCCATGAAGGTGAAATGATCGACAAAAAGGCCGAACTCGTACTGGTTGCCGCTCCAGTGAGAAGGCCCATGAAACGCAAAGGCCAGAAAGATTACATAAACAGCCGCCAAGAGCGCAGCTTCCGAGAAGAAGGCGCCGGTCAGGAACGCGATCACCAGCGCGACCTCGAAGAAGGCGGCGAGCCAGGCGAGCAGGAGCGGAGCGGGGAAGCCGGCCGATGCGATAGCGCCCGCCGTTTCCCCCATGCCCATGAACTTGAACGTTGCCGCCATGGCAAACACACCGGCGAAAACCAGCCTGGCCAGAAGAATTGCAGCAGTCTTATACATTTCAATTACCCTCCGACATTGGTTCATCTGCACCAAGGACGGAGACGAAGCGCTGTTTCCGACAGTCTCATTAAGAACTGCTGCGGCTGCGGGAATCAGCGCGTGTCGAATCGGATGACGTGGGCGGTCCAATCCGCCGGAGCGGCGATCTGCTCGTAGAGCTTCCGGCCTTCGGCCGGCTGGCGCGGCGCTTGCAGCACGAGCCGGGTCCAGCCCCGTTCTTCCGCCTGGTCTGCGATGACGTCGACCAGTGCTCGCGCGATGCCTTTCCCACGATGCTCGTGATGGACATAGATGTGCTCCACGAGCCCGTAGCGAAGCCCGGAAAGAGGGTCGGGCAGATCGTAAAAGATGGCAAAGCCTACAAGATCACCGTCGAGACGGGCGCCCACCACCTCCACCACCCGGTCCTGCAACAGGGTCTCCGCGTAAAAATCATCGGGCCTGCGCGGCGCGCCACGCTTCAGCGACTGGGTATAGTCAGCCAGAAGCGGCGCCAGCCAATGAGCGTCCTTGAGCCTCAACGGCGCAATGTCGATCAGATGGTTCTCGCTCATGATTCCTCCTTCGCGCGCAGAAGCATTCGGCCAATTCAACAGTGCCTGTCAATCCGGCTCACCTCTCGGCGCGGCGTGACAAAGATTGAGAAAGAGTTAATCTGCCGAAAGGGAGCGGCAAGGAGGGACGGCCCATCATGCCTTTTTGCAGACATTTTTACCGAACAGAAAGGATTGGAGCGCTGACCGCGATCCTGATCGCTTTCTCCTCCCCTGCCCTTGCCGGTGAACCCATCGGTGTGGGTTCCTACGCGGACAGCTACGGCAATTTGGTGATCCGCGATCCGGCCGGTTTCAAACGTATCCTGGTCGGCAAAGGACACCTCGCGGAGGAATATACCCGCCGAGAGGGAGTGAAGGTGGTCTATTTGGAAGAAATTCGCGGACGCCTCTACCTGCGCAAGCAGGGCAAATGCCGCTACGGCGCACTGCTGCGCGGACGCAGCCATATGTATGGCCTGCCGGACAATGTCGTGCCGGTGCCAACCGTGACCTGCCGGTGACGCGCGGCAAGCAGGCCGGAGACGAAGACGCAAAGCGCGAGGGGAGTTCCCATGAGCGAGGCTCGAGCCGCCAGGCAATTGCGAGATCATGTAGAGTCGGTGCAGTCCATGACGCGCTTCGTGCTTGCCACGCTCGCGCTGGCGAGCGGCGTCTACACCTATCTCGGTGTGCGCGATCTGCTCGATGGCTCCGCCACCATCGTCTTCTTTGCCGCCATCATCTACTCGGCAGCGGTTTCCGTAGGTATTTACGGCTTCTGGGCCTTTCTCATGCGGTTCCTGCCGGAAATGCGCGAGACCGCATCACGCATGGCCCTTTTCGGCGTCATGGCGATCGGCTCCCTGATGATCATCGCCATGTCGTCCTGGCTCAACGCCGCGGCTCTGGCCGGATCGGCGGCCGTGGAGCAGCACCTCGCAACAACCCTCGAGGAATATACGAGCGACCTGGACCAGGCGCACTCCAATGCCCTGGGCGCGCTGTCACTTCTTCCCGATATTCAGCGAGCCTCCGAGCGCTTTGCCCGCCTCGCGGAGGACGAGCGTAATTCCGGCGCTCTCACCGGCACTTCGGGATCCGGCAGCGTCGTACAGCTTCTCACGCAAATGTCGGCGCAGATGCGTGAGCTGGAACAGACGATACAAGGCTCCCGCGAGACCGTGGCCGGCCTTTTCAAGCAGGGACAGGAACGGCTTGCCGCCATGCGCGGGCTGGTCTCCAGCCCCGGCTCGGTGCAGCCGCGCGCCGACCGCTTCGCCGAAGAGAGCGTCGCGCTTGCCGGTGTCATCGCCTCCCTTGAGCAGACCTCGATCGCACCGTCCGTCGCGCGTGCCGCCGCGGATCTTTCCGCTGGCTTCATCGCCCCGGTGGCGGACGGCAATTCCGCAGATCTTGCCGGCCGCCAGGATCAGGTGATGGCCACGGTGCGCGAATCGGTGGCCGCCCAGTCCAAGGCGCTTTCCGATGCTGCAGCCGAAATCATGGCGCAGCCGAAGGTGCCGGAGCGGCGTTTTGTGCCGCTTTCCTCGGCGGAGGCTGTGCTGCTCTATGCATCGGACTTCCTGCCCAGCTGGGCGGGAGCCATATCAATCGATCTCCTGCCAGCCGTGCTCGTGGGCATTCTCGCCGTGGTCTATTCCTCCATCCGGCGCAGCGAGGCGGCGTTGACAGACGCGGACCGCATGACCGCGTCCGAACTCCTGCGCGCGATCGAGCTTCGCGAGGAATTGTCCCGCCAAGCCGCCCGGGAGCCGGTGAAGGAGATGGAAACGGCAGGTCCTGAGCTTCCGGCAGACCGCCCGGAGAACGTCACGCCTATCTCGGAACGAAAGCGGCTCGAGCCATGACTGAGTCGGATACGCCTTCAGCCTCTTCCAATCCACCGCCAAGGCATTCCTCTTTTGCGGTTTACTTTGCGCGGTTCAACGATGGCGCATTGATGCGCGGCGCCTTTATCGGCGTGCTGATCGCTGCCGCAACCCTGGTGGGACTGGACTTGCGGGAGATGGTGGACTCTAACGGCCTCTTGCCCGCTGAGCCTGCGACCCTGCAGCATACGTTCCCTGTCCTGCCGCCGGCGGTGGATGCTGGCCCCAACCGCAAGCAGACGAATGATCCGCGCCAGTTCGTAACGGCAAATCAGGAACAACTGCGCCAGCCGATCTCCTTCACCCTGGAGGCAGGCGGCACGCTCCGCGCGAGCGGCGCGATAGACCCCGGTTCAGCCGCGAGACTCCGGGCGGAGCTCGATGCGCGGGGTGAATATGTCGAGCGCGTCAGCCTCAATTCGCCCGGCGGCGCCTTGGATGACGCCATCGACATGGCGCGCATGCTCCGGGAGCGCGGCATTTCAACGCTGGTCGAGAATGGCGCGATCTGCGCCTCCTCTTGTCCGCTGATGCTGGCCGGCGGCACGACGAGGCAGGTGGAAGAGCAGGCCGCGGTGGGGTTGCACCAGTTTTACACGGCCCTCGATCCCGCGATACGACCTGCGCAGGCGCTGGCGAACGCACAGATGACGACCGCCCGCATATCCCGCCACCTGCAGGAGATGGGGCTGGATCCGGCCATCTGGCTGCACGCCCTCGATACGCCTCCGCGCGCGCTCTATTACCTTACGGCCGAGGAGATGAAGCGTTACAAGCTGGTGACGCAGACGAAGGAGGTCGCTCAGCAATAGGACCGGCCTCGAAGCGGCCGGAACCTGACATCGGCTTTGGCGTTGAGAAGGCACCAGAAGGAGCTTTCCATGGCTGAGACCAGAGTGCTGACCGACCACGAGGAAATCCGCGATTGGGCCGCAGCGCGTACCGGCCAGCCGGTGCTGAGGACGCTCAGCACGTCGCAGGACGAACCGGTCCTCGCTTTTGCCTTCGGTCAGCAGGCCTATCAGGACACCGATCGGGGCTGGGACGAAATCGGCGAGGTCGAGATTATCGAGTGGGACGACTGGTTTCGCCTCTTCGATGAGCGCGAGCTGGCCCTGGTGGTGGCAGAGGACGTTCCCGGCCAGCGGGAAGAATTTCACCAGTTCATCCGCCGGCCGTCGGAATAACCTCAGGTGAACTTCCGGTGTCAGTGACTTGGCTCGACCTTCACCTTCGGCCCGGCCTGGTATTTCTCCCGCCACTCGTCATATGGTATGCCATAGACGATCTCGCGAGAATCCTCCTTTGACAGCGGGATGCCGGACGACTGCGCTGCCTCCAGGTACCAGTTGGAAAGGCAGTTCCGGCAGAAGCCTGCGAGATTCATGAGATCGATGTTCTGCACGTCCGACCGCTCTCGAAGATGCTCCACAAGCCGGCGGAACGCCGCCGCCTCGAGATCGCGCTTCTGTTCGTCTGAAAGTTCGATCATGTCCGGCCCCTAAATCGGTCCTGTCCGCGACCCGAAGAATTTCACCTCATGCATATCGGGCCGTTCGTTCAGATCGTCAAGGATTGGCGCAAGGCGTTCTGCCCATTCCGCCGCGCCCGATTCAGCAACCACGAGATCCTGCCTGATTTCGATCAGCGCATGGGCGAAACCGTTGGCTGTGCAGTGGCGGAACATGGTATCGCCGCGCAAGGCTCCGTCATAGGGCTCGTTGTCGCCAACCACGATGCCGGGCGCCTCCGAAAGCGCCTCTATCAGCGGCTTTACCGCGCGCGAATCGCGATCCCAAAGGATGCCGATATGCCAAGGCCTTTCCCGCCCCTGCATGAATGGGGTGAATGAGTGGATGGAAATCACCAGCGGAGCTCTCCCGGAGGCGGAAGCCACGGAAGCGATCATGGCCGCGACCGCATCGTGATAAGGCTCGTAGAAGCTTTCCACCCGTCTGCGCCGCTCCTGCGCGCTCATCGGATAGTTTCCTGGAATTACCGTGCCGTCGTAAAGCTGCCGGATAAGCGTGGGATCATCTGGGCCGCGATTGGGGTCGATCAGAAGGCGGGAGAACCGCGCCATTACACCAGGGGCACGAGTTGATGCCGAGAGTTGGCGCATTACCATTTCCACGCCGATGTCGTAAGCGATGTGCCGCTGAAACTCGGCGGGATCCAACCCGAGATCGCCATATTCATCAGGCAGGTCGTTAAAGGCATGGTCGGCGACGAGCACCAGCCCCTTGGTGCGGTCCCCGTCAAGGATCTCGAATGGAGAAAAAAGAGAGCTTCGTGTCATCTGGAACAGGAGAGCGATTGCGGGCTCGCCCGTCTTCCCATGAAGAGGCGGCGCATGCAATGCCGCGATTTGACGGTGTTCAACCCCGCCGGGCGCGTTGACAGGGCCATGCAGTTTGCGGAAAAGGGTGCGACAGTCCTTCACTGAGCGTGATCATGCGATTCGTGGACTATCTGACGCTGCAAAGAAGCATTCTTGTGCTTGCCGCCGCCGCCGGCTGCCTGCTTATGGGCGGCAAGCCGGCTTCGGCTGATTTTCGCGTCTGCAACACCACCCAGAACCTCGTGGGCGTGGCGATTGGCTATCGCGCCCGTACGGGCTGGATAAGCGAAGGCTGGTGGCACATAAAGCCATCGAGCTGCGAGACGCTTATAGATGCCCCGTTGGAATCCCGCTATTACTATCTCTACGCGGAGGATGCCACGCGCGGGGGCCGCTGGCAGGGACCGATACAGATGTGCGTATCGGATACCGAGTTTAAGATCACCGGTGCGAACGATTGCTTCAAGCGCGGTTTCCAGCGCGCTGGCTTCGAGGAATATGACACGGGCGACCAGGAGAATTGGATGGTGCAACTCACCGATGGCCCCGTGCCGGCCAACCCGGCCGTAACAGGGGCCGCCAATCCATGAAGCGGAGCCGCAAGGTCAAGATCCTCGCCACGCTCGGGCCCGCATCTTCGGATGAGGAAACTATCGTCCGCCTTCATGAGGCCGGTGCTGACGCGTTCCGCATCAATATGAGCCACACGGACCACCCGACGATGCGTGAGCTGGTGGCACGCATCCGCAGCGTTGAAACGCAGGTGAGCCGTCCCATCGGCATTCTGGCCGATCTGCAGGGCCCGAAGCTGCGTGTCGGCACTTTCGCCGATAAGAGCGCCACATTAAGCATCGGCCAGGAATTCACTTTGGACGATATTCCGGCGCCGGGCGACGCCACGCGCGTGCATCTGCCGCACCCGGAAATTCTGCAAGCCGTCCAACCGGGTCACCGCCTCCTGATCGATGACGGCCGCCTGCAACTCGCAGCACTCAAGACCGACGGCCGATCGATAGTCGCCCGGGTCATCGCGGGAAACAAGATCTCCGACCGCAAGGGCGTCAGCCTTCCCGACACGGAATTGCCGCTCGGTGCCCTTACGGAAAAGGACCGGCGCGACCTGGACGCGGTGCTGCAAACGGGCGTCGATTGGATCGCCCTGTCTTTTATCCAGAGGCCGCAAGATCTGGCGGAGGTCCGTAAAATCGCGCGTGGCCGCGCCGCCCTGATGGCGAAGATCGAAAAGCCTCAGGCGGTGAAACGCCTGCCGGAGATCATCGAGCTTTCCGACGGGTTGATGGTGGCACGCGGCGATCTTGGCGTGGAAATGCCGCTTGAGGCGGTGCCGGGCATCCAGAAGCAGATCACGCGGGCCTGCCGCCGCGCCGGCAAGCCGGTTGTGGTGGCGACGCAGATGCTGGAATCCATGATCACGGCGCCCGTGCCGACCCGCGCCGAGGTGTCAGATGTGGCGACGGCCGTGTTCGAGGGCGCGGATGCGGTAATGCTCTCCGCCGAATCGGCTGCCGGCCAGTACCCGGTCGAGGCGGTGGCCATGATGAATGCGATCGCGATCCAGGTCGAGCGCGATCCCGTATTCAACGATGTCATCAATGCGCAGCGCACGGAGCCGGAAGCGACGGGCGCCGACGCCATCTCGCTCGCCTCGCGAGAGATCGCGGAAACGCTGAAACTCGCGGCAATCATCACATATACGGCGTCGGGCACCACAGGGCTTCGCGCCGCCCGCGAGCGGCCGAAGGTGCCGATCATCGCGCTGTCGCCGGTGGTCGAGACGACGCGCCGCCTCAGTCTGGTCTGGGGTACCCATTGCGTTGTCTCGGAAGATGCAACCGACCTCGACGATATGGTGGATCGGGCGTGCCGCATAGCCTATGAGGAGCAGTTCGCCAAGCCGGGCGACCGCGTGATCATCACCGCCGGCGTACCGCTCAGGACGCCGGGCGTCACCAATATGCTGCGCATCGCCTATATCGGCTCGGATGGGCTGGGCGGATTGTAAGGAAGGCGTTCCCGGCAGGCGGGAAGCCTGAACAAGCGTAAGCAGGGCGGGCATCGGCCTCTACACCAATCGCCAACGTCCAGCATTACAAAACGAAGCTATAGGCGCTCATCGGTCGTCTTGTCGGTGAGGTCCAGCAAGGCTCGCTGCGCGCTACGCTGCATGGGGTAGATTTCAAGCATCCGGCGATAGATTTCGAGCGCCCGATCCTCGCGCCCCGTGACACGCAGAATACCCGCCAAACCGCTCATCGCTCCGAAATGCCGTGGTTCGATCGAAAGCACATGCGAAAGATCGGACATGGCCCGGTCGAAATCGTTCATCATCAGATAAACGAGCGCACGGTTGTTCCAGCTCTCCACATATTGGGGATAGAGCGTGACCGCCTGGTCGAGCAGGTCGAGGGCCACATGGAATTTCTTCTCTCCAGCCGCTTTATGCGCCCATTCGATGAGCACGTCAGCCGTGGCGCCGCCGGAACGCTGCCATTCTTCACGGATGCGCTTGGCGATGCGGCGCGCTGTAGCCTCGTTGCGCTCTTGCTTGAGATCGGAGAAGAGCTCATCGAGGCGCCCCTGCCGGTTCGGCTGCTCAGCCGAAAATTCCTGTGAGGCAGGAGCTTCCGCATAGGCTGGCGAGAGCAATAGCGCAGCAATGGGTACGAACAGGAAAAGAAAACGCATGAACGCAGAATACCTGCCTTCATGCCAGGATAAAAGCAAAAACCGCGTGAGGCCTCTTGCCTCACCCAAGGGATCAGCCCTGACGGGCCTTATAGCGCGGGTTCGACTTGTTGATGATGTAGATGCGGCCCTTGCGGCGAACCATGCGGTTCTCGCGGTGACGGCCCTTCAACGCTTTGAGCGAGTTTCTGATCTTCATTGTCTTGCCCGTTGCGGCCCAACGGCCGAAAAGAGTTGTGGCCATTCGGCCGAAACGAAAGACGCGCCCTCTTGGCGCGCCAAAATCCGATGGGGCACATAGACGAGGAAGACCTTGCATGTCAACCCTGGAGCATCGGACCGGATGCCTTGTGCATGCGGTATTTGCGCAAAGGCGGTGGCGTTCGCAGCGAAAGCTTCCCTTGCACCGATCCTTGCGCTGCCCTATTTTTCCCTCGCTCTAACGGGGTGCCGGCGATTGACGGCTGAGAGGCAAAAGGCCAACCCGCGGAACCTGATCCGGCTCATACCGGCGGAGGGATTAGACGCTGAGACAAAGCGCCTTCCCTAAAAGAAAGATTGGAGGCGCCGAATGCACAGAACAGCTCTCTTTGCAGCCCTGGCGTTGGGCATGGCGGCAGTTCCCGCCTCGGCCCAGGAAAAGCTTACCGTCTACACCTATGAAAGCTTCACCGCCGAATGGGGACCCGGTCCCGTGGTGGAAACGGCCTTTGAAGCCGAGTGCGGCTGCGATCTCGAATTCGTCTCGGTTGCCGATGGCGTTGCCCTGCTCAACCGCCTGAGACTTGAGGGCGAAGGCACCGAAGCGGACATTGTCCTCGGACTGGATACGAACCTTACCCAGGAGGCGAAGGAAACCGGCCTTTTCGCGCCGCATGGGATCGACCTCGGCAATGTCGATGTGCCCGGCGGATTCCAGGACGACGTGTTCGTGCCCTATGACTACGGCTATTTTGCCTTCGTCTACGACACGCAAGCACTGGAAAACCCGCCGACGAGCCTGCGCGATTTGGTGGAGAGCGGCAGCGATCTCAAGATTGCGATTCAGGACCCGCGTACCTCCACGCCGGGTCTTGGCCTGCTTCTCTGGATCAAGGCGGTCTATAAGGACGATGCGGCGGACGCTTGGGGCAAACTCAAGGAAAATGTGCTGACCGTGACCCCCGGCTGGAGCGAATCCTACGGGCTTTTCACCAGCGGGGAAGTGCCGATGGTGCTGTCCTACACGACATCGCCTGCCTATCACCAGATCGCTGAGGGAACCCAGCGCTACAAGGCCGCGGCTTTTTCCGAGGGCCATTACCTTCAAATCGAGGTGGCCGCGCGCACGGCGAGAGCCAGGGACAACCCGCTGGCGGCACAATTCCTTTCTTTTATGACCGGCCCCGGCTTCCAGGATGCCATACCAGAGAAGAACTGGATGTTTCCCGCCGGCAAGACCTCCGAGCCGCTTGACCCGGTGTTCCGGCAACTGGTCCAGCCAGCAACAACGCTTCTGTTCTCGCCCGAGGAAGTCGCTGAGAACCGCAAGGCCTGGGTTGACGAGTGGCTGGCCGTGATGAGCCGGTGACAGCCTCCTTTCCCGAGCGCGGGCGCATCACCGCGGGCGTGCTCGCCCTGGCCGCTTTAGGCATCCTGGTCGGCGGCGCCTTTGCGGGCCTCGGCCAGGAGGCGATACAGTCCTGGCGGGGGGCGTTTTCCGCCTTCGACAGCTACCTGTTGCGCGTGGCGCGGTTCACGCTGCTCCAGGCGGGGCTCTCCACCATCCTTTCGGTGCTCCCGGCAATCTTCGTGGCCAGGGCGCTGGCGCGGCACCCGCGCTTCTTCGGGCGGGGGTTCATCCTCCAACTGTTTGCCGTTCCACTCGCGCTTCCAGGCATTGTGGCCGCCCTCGGGGTCCTGGCCCTTCTGGGGAGGGCGGGCTTCCTGGCTCCGCTCCTTTCTTCCCTCTCGGGGGACACATGGCAGGGCATCTACGGCCTGTCGGGCATCCTTGTGGCCCATGTCTTCTTCAATCTGCCGCTTGCGGCGCGCCTTTTGCTTGCATCGCTGGAAGCCGTGCCGGCGGACCAATGGAAACTCGCCACTCAGCTCGGAATGGGCGCAGGCGCCACCTTCAGGCTGATCGAGTGGCCGGCATTGAGAGCTGCACTGCCGGGCGTCGCGGCCCTCGTCTTCATGGTCTGCGCCGTTTCCTTCACGATTGTGCTTACCCTCGGCGGCGGCCCGCGCGCTACCACGCTCGAAGTTGCCATCTACCAGGCGCTTCGCTTCGATTTCGACCTTGCAAGGGCGATCGCGCTCACCTTGGTGCAGGTGGCTTTGACGGCGGCGATCGTACTTGTGCTTTCCCGTCTCGGAGCCTCGATCAATGCCGATGCCAGCCTACCGGCAGCGCCCCGCCGCTCGGTGTTTCCGCGTCCGGGCGAAACCGCCTTCAACGTTTCGGTGATCCTGCTCGCGCTCGTCTTTGTCGGCGGGCCCATTGCCGCCACCGTGATCGCCGGCCTCGGCGCCGATCTTGCTCGGCTTGCAGGCGAGAGGGCGGTGCACGGCGCGACAATGACCAGTCTTCTGCTCGCGAGCCTTTCGGCATTCTTGTGCCTGCTCCTTTCGTTTGCGCTGGTGGCGGCAAGGCGGGCGCTGGAAATGGCGCGAGGAGGCGGTAGGGCCGGCGGAATGGAACGCCTCACGGACACCGGCGCCAGCATGGTGCTGATCGTGCCGCCGATCGTCATCGGCGCGGGGTGGTTCATCCTTCTTCGCCGCTTTGGCGACGTATTCGCCTTCGCGCCCTTGATGGTGGTAACGGTCAACGCCGCCATGGCCCTGCCCTTCACCATGCGTGCCATCCGCCCCGCCTATGACGCGGCGAGCGCGCGGCATGAAAAGCTCTGCCTTGCGCTCGGCATATCCGGCTGGACCCGCTTGCGGCTCGTCGACTGGCCTGCGCTCAGGCGGCCTGCTGCCACCGGGCTGGCCTTCGCCATGGCGCTCTCTCTCGGCGATCTCGGCGTGATCGCCCTTTTCGGCAGCGACCGGGTAAAGACCTTGCCTTATCTCCTTTTCGAGCGCATGGGCAGCTATCGCACCGCCGATGCCGCGGGGCTCGCGCTCTTTCTTGGCGTCCTCTGCCTCGGCTTGATGTTCCTTGCCACCCACTGGGGAAAAGAGAAGTCGTGATGGTTCCGCAACAGGGCGCGGTCGTGAAGCTCGATGCGCTTGCCTTCGCCTATCCGGGCGGGCCGGCCATGCGCTTCGATCTGTTGGTGCCCGCTTCGGAAATCGTCGCGCTGATGGGGCCGAGCGGCTCGGGAAAATCCACATTGCTCAACCTGATTGCAGGTTTCGAGCGGCCGGATTCGGGACAGGTGCTGATCGGGAGCGTCGATGTCACCCGCCTGCCGCCTTTCAAGCGGCCTGTTTCCATGGTTTTCCAGGAAAACAATCTCTTCAGCCACCTGACAGTGGAACAGAATGTCGGGCTTGGCCGCTCCCCCACGCTGCGGCTTTCCGATGGCGATCGCGCTGCCGTCAGCGAGGCGATCGCCAGAACGGGCCTGGCAGGAAAGGAACAGCGGCTGCCACGGCAACTTTCCGGCGGCGAACGCCAGAGAGTGGCGCTCGCGCGCGTGCTGGTCCGGCGGCAGCCGGTGCTCCTTCTCGACGAGCCATTCGCCTCGCTTGGGCCAGCACTGAGGGACGAGATGCTGGACCTGGTTGCCGAGCTTCATCGCGATCAGCAAATGACGGTTATCATGGCGACTCATGATCCGCGTGACGCGGAACGCCTGTCAAACAGGCTTTTGTTCATAGAGAACGGGACAATTGCGGCAGACGGTGCCACTTCAAGCTTCCTGGCCGGGCAAGGGCCGGCCGCTTTCGCGCGCTACCTTGGCGAGAGGAAACGATTGCGATAACAACCGGGCTATTGTTCGGCCAGATTCGGTCATTATTTATCGCCACAAGACCGGTCGATTGAAACAGCCCGGTAACTGTGGCGCGCAGATCATTGTCTTGATCAAAAGACTATGGCTAGGTCGTCGCCAGCCAAGCGGGACGGAACCCGTCGAAAGGATGTTCGCTCTGCCTCGATTCAGTGCCTCAGGATTTATGGGCGCCGCCCGGGAGCGCCGCTACCGTATGGCCCTGCTTGCCAGCGTATTTGCGCTTTCCGGATGCCAGGCGCTCGACATGTCGTCGGATGCGGATTTCAAGCCGTCGCCCAACCCGATGACGGTAGACACCGTCATGCGCAGCGATTCGCTGGCCAATCTTGCGCGCCGTCAACATCCTAAGATTCTGCAGACCTATGGCGGCGAATATTCGGACCCCAAGCTGGAACGGATGCTGGCGCGGGTGGTCGGCAAGCTTTCGCAGGACCCGCAAAACCCCTCGCAGACCTATCGGATTACGATCCTCGATTCGCCCAACATCAATGCCTTCGCGCTGCCGGGCGGCTATCTCTACATCACGCGGGGCATCTTGGCGCTGGCGAGTGATTCGGCGGAGATTGCCGCCGTGCTGGCGCATGAAATGGCGCATGTGACCGCCAATCACGGCATCGAGCGGCAGCGCAGGGAAGCCGAGGCAACGCTTGCGTCGCGTGTCGTGGACGAGGTTTTGAGCTCCGACAGGAACGCGCAGGCCGCCGTCTGGCGCGGCAAGCTCCAGCTGGCGCAGTTCTCGCGCAATCAGGAGCTGGAGGCGGACGCCATCGGCATCGCCACCATCGGACGCGTTGGCTATGACCCCTATGCGGCGGCGCGTTTTCTTCAGTCGATGGACGCCTACCAGAAGTTCTACAGCGTCCAGGGCGAAAACGACGCGAGCCTGGACTTCCTGGCGAGCCACCCCAACGCGCCGCGGCGGATCGAGCTTGCACAGCGCCATGCCCGGCAGTTTGGCATGCCTGGCACGGGCGAACGGGACCGTGCACCCTTCCTTGAAGGGATTGACGGCCTGCTTTTCGGGGACAAGCCGGACCAGGGCTATGTGCGGGGACGCGATTTTCTGCACCCGACGCTTGGCGTGGCCTTTTCCGTGCCCGAGGGCTTTGTGATTGACAATTCGGCCGGAGAGGTCGTTGCGGCGGGGCCGGGCGACCTGGCTTTCCGCTTCGACGGCGCAACGGTGCCCCGTTCTCTTTCGCTCACCGATTATCTTCAGGACGGATGGCTCGCCGGACTGGACACCGGCACTGTGCGGGCCACCACGATCAACGGCCATGAAGCTGCGAGCGCCCGCGCCTATGCCGGCGAATGGCAGTTCGATGTGACGGTGGTGCGCGTGGGCGATCAGGTTTACCGGCTGCTCACCGGCGCGCCGCGCAACAGCAATCAGCTCGAGCCGGTAGCCCGAGCCATCAGCAGCAGCTTTCATGTGCTGAGCCAGGAGGAGCGTGCAGAACTCAAGCCGCTGCGCATTCGCGTCCTAACGGTGCGGCCGGGCGACACGGTGGCGACCTTCGCCAATCAGATGGCGGGCGTCGACCGCAAGCTGGACCTCTTCCGCCTGCTCAACGGGCTCGGTCCCGGCGCCAATCTTTCGGCGGGCGACAAGGTCAAGATCGTCACGGATCGTTAAGCCCACATGCCGGATGAGCCATCCGCAAAGACGGCCGCTCGCCCCGAATGAGGGCCAAGCTGGATTAATGGAAATTACGCCCCTTCGGCATGACCTGCGCCACGGCGGCCGATTGCGCAATTTCTGCTTCTTTCCGCACGGTTGTTTCGAGCTGCGGTGACGCGCTCGCCGGGGACATTGCCCGTTCAGGGAGAACCGCCGTCTTTTCCCGCGTCAGGTTCCTGCGCTCGTGCCCTTCCTTCACCAGGGCGCCGAGCCTGGCGCTCAGATCGATGATCCTCTCAGCGACCACATGGATGACGCCGGATGCGCTCTGAAGCTTGCCGTCGATCCGCACGAATCGGGCGCCCATCACCTGCGGACGAAAGCGCTGGAACATCTTGTCCCAGACAACGATATTGGCGATGCCTGTCTCATCCTCGATCGTCATGAAGATGACATTCTTGGCCGTGCCCGGCCGCTGGCGGATGAGCACGAGGCCCGCAACGGATACGCGACGCCCATTGTCCAAATCCTGCAGGCGCTCATTGGGGACCACCTTTTCAGCGGCAAGCTGGTCACGCAGGAAGGAAACGGGATGCGCTTTAAGTGACAGGCTGAGTGACTGATAATCATGCACCACATGCATGCTGAGCGGCATGGAGGGCAGCCGCACCTCCGGCTCATCCTCGCCAAGGTTGATCTCGGGCCTGTCGAGCAGAGGCAGGCGGTCTGCAGCCCTCGTTTCGTCCAGCGCCTGCACGGCCCAGAGGGCGGTGCGCCGGTCGAGCCCCAGGGAACGGAAAGCATCCGCTTCCGCAAGCCGGGCGATCACGCTTTTGCTTAAACCCGAACGGAGCCACAGATCGCGTACCGAGCGGTACCCGACGCCGCGATTGCGCACGAGCTGCTCCATATCGGCCTCAGCCAGGCCTTTTACCTGGCGGAAGCCGAGACGCACGGCATACTCTGTCCTGATGATGGAGCGCATCCCGGCATGCCGGTCCGCTACACGAGCAGGATCAAAAGAGGCTTCTTCAAGCGTGCAATCCCATTTTGAAGAGTTGATATCCACCTCGCGGATTTCGACGCCATGCTCGCGCGCATCGCGCACAAGCTGCGCCGGCGCATAGAAGCCCATGGGCTGGGAATTCAGGATCGCCGCGCAGAAGACATCCGGGTAATAGGCCTTGAACCATGCGGAGGCATAAACAAGAAGGGCGAAGGAGGCCGCATGGCTCTCTGGAAAGCCGTATTCGCCAAAGCCTTCGATCTGTCTGAAGCAACGCTCGGCGAACGCGCGCGGGTAGCCCCTGGCCTCCATGCCGTTGATCAGCTTGTGCTTGTAATCGGTAACCGTGCCAGTGCGTTTGAACGTCGCCATCGCGCGGCGGAGCCGATCCGCTTCCCATGGTTCGAAACCGCCCGCCACGATCGCGATCTTCATCGCCTGTTCCTGAAACAGTGGAACGCCGAGTGTCTTTTTCAGTATCGCTTCAAGCTCCGGCCGCACATATTCGGGCTTTTCCTGTCTCTCGCGCCGCTTCAGATAGGGATGCACCATGTCGCCCTGTATGGGACCCGGCCGGACAATGGCCACCTCGATGACCAAGTCATAGAATGTCCGCGGCTGAAGACGCGGCAGCATCGACATCTGCGCGCGGGATTCCACTTGGAAGACGCCAATCGTATCGGCGCGGCTGATCATATCGTAGACAGGCTCCAGTTCCGGCTGAATGGTCGCCAGTTCGAGAGGCCGGCCGTAATCGTCCCTGACATCGTACTTCTCTTTTAGAAGACCGAAAGCGCGTTGCAGGCAGGACAGCATGCCGAGCGCGAGCACATCGACTTTGAGAAGGCCGACATTGTCGAGATCATCCTTGTCCCACTCCACCATCTTGCGCTCTTCCATCGCCGTCTTGACGATGGGGACGATCTCATCGAGCCGGTCCTTGGTGATGACGAAACCACCCACATGCTGGGAAAGATGGCGCGGGAAACCCATGATCCCGTTGGCCAGATTGACCAGTTGCTTCGTCCTGGGATCAGCCTTGTTTAGGCCTGCGGCTTTGATTGCCGTATCGCCCACCTCTTCGCTCGACCACCCCCAGATCGAGCCGGAGAGCGCCGAAGTGACATCTTCGGAAAGCCCAAGCACCTTGGCCACTTCGCGAAGCGCCAGGCGGCCACGATAGGAAATGACCGAGCAGGCGAGGGCCGTGTGCTTTTCGCTGTATTTCTCATAGATATAGGCGATGACCTCTTCGCGGCGCTGATGCTCGAAATCGACGTCGATATCCGGCGGCTCGCCACGCTCCTCGGAAATGAAGCGCTCAAGCAGGTGGTCCATGATATCGGGTCCGACATCGGTGATGCGCAGGCAATAGCAGATGAGGGAATTGGCCGCCGAGCCCCGCCCCTGGCATAGGATTCCCTGTGATCGCGCGTATCTCATGATATCGTAGACGGTGAGGAAGTAGCGCGCGTAGTTCTTCCGCTTGACCAGGTCCAGTTCCTTGCGGATAAGCTCCTTCTGCGCCTCGGGAATGCCCCGCGGGAAACGCTCCTTCGCACCTTCCCAGGTCAGCCGTTCCAGTTCCTCCTGCGCCGGAAGCCCGGACTCGGACACCTCATCAGGATAATTGTGCTCCAACTCGCTCAGCGAGAAGCTGAGGCTTTCGGCAAAACGAAGCGTCTCGGCCAGCGCCTCCGGATATGAACGAAAGAGGCGCGCCATCTCCTCCGGCGGCTTCATATGGCGCTCGGCATTCGCTTCGAGAGCAAAGCCCGCTTCGGAAATCGTCGTGTTGAGGCGGATAGCGGTGAGGACATCCTGGAGGGAACGCTGCTCTGCCGCATGATAGAGCACGTCATTGGTGGCCATCAGCGGGACGCCCACCGCTTCCGCCATGCCCGCCGCCTGGGCAAGCCGCCAGCGGTCATCGCCGCCATAGGATGGAGCGACGGCGAGCCAGACACTCTCCTTAAACCGGGCTTTAATTGCTTTCAGGAAAGCGAGCGTTTTGTCCGCTGGTGCTTGCAGGTCCGGCAGGATGGCGAGGGAGATTTGATCGCCCCACTCCCAGAAATCCTCCGCCAGGAGGACTGGCGCGCCCTTCTCGCTTTCCTCACGCATATTCGCCTTGGTCAGCATGCGGCAGAGATGCGCCCAGCCCTGCCGGTCCTGCGGATAGGCCAAGATGTCCGGCGTGCCGTCGGAAAAGACGAGCCGGCAGCCGGGGTGATAAGGCAGTCGGGCCGGCTCGGACTCCTCCGTCAGCTTGATATATTTGGACTGCACCCAGGCCCGAACCACGCCCGCCACAGTGTTGCGGTCGGCAAGGCCCATGGCCGAGAACCCCAATAATTTTGCAGCAACCACCAGCTCTTCCGGCCGCGAGGCTCCACGCAGGAAGGAAAAATTCGACTGAACACCGAATTCCGCATAGGCGGGAGCGGCCGTCATGGGAAAATCCCGTGCAGGAACCAGCGCGGCGCGGTCTTCTCGCCATAAAGCCCTTCCCGATAAAGCCAGTAGCGGCGGCCCTCCATATCCTCGACGCGGAAGTAATCGCGCGTGGGCCCCGGCTCATCTTCGCGCCACCATTCAGAGGCGAGGCGCTCCGGCCCCTCGGCGCGCGCCACACGATAGAGCGCCCGCCGCCAGCGGAAGGAAAGAGGCGGGCCTTCCGGCACCTCCGCCGAAGCCTCCACCGGTTCGGGCTTTTCCAGGAGGCGGATGGGGCGGATCTTCTCAGCGGGACCTGTCGCTTCTTTGCCGGCGACCTCTTTTCCGAAGGGAACAAAACGCGCCCTGCGCTCGGGCAAATGGCTTTCGGCCAGGACAGGGACGAGTACGGCGCCCTCGCCGAGCCGGGCGCGAATGCGGTCGGCAAGAAGCGAAAACTCTTCTTTCTCGCAAGCAGGCCCTTCCGCAAGATCCGTCTGCTCCACCTCGAAAGGCGCGGTGACGGTAACCGAAAGCCGCACCAGATCGAACCCATATCCCGGATCGAGGCTGCCTTCGAGAGCTGAAAACCGCTCATGGAACAGTTTGGCGACCGTCAGCGGCTCACGCTGCGGCCGCGAGGTGCCCACCGCGATGCGGCTCACCGTGCCATCGACCCGGAAAAGGGAAAGCAGCAAGCGCCTGGCGCCTTCGCCGCGCCGCTCCAGATCCTGCCTCAAGGTGCGGGCAAGGATGAGGACCAGCTGCTCGATTTCTTCCCGCGTGCCGATCGGCTCGGCAAGCTGGCGCTCGGCCGAGAGCGGAGCCACCGGGAGACGCGGCGTGATGGCTTCTTCGACCACGCCCAAAGCCTGATCCAGGCGGGTGACTAGCTTGCGCCCGAAACGCCGCGCGAGCGGCGCGCGCGGCGCACCGATGAGAGCGCCGACATGGCGAAGGCCCACGCTTTCCAGCCCGACCCGGGTCTTCTCTTCCAGGCGCAGGGCGGCAAGCGGCATGGGCGCCAGGGCCGTTTCCTCCTGTCCCGGGGACACGTTGCAATCACCTTTCGCATAACGCGCCGCTGCCCAGGCCATTCCGGGATTCGAGGCAAGGGCGGCACGGACATCGAAGCCCTGATGCGTGAGACGGCGGAGGATTTCAGCCAGCATCGCATTCTCGCCGCCGAAAAGATGGGCACAGCCGCTGATATCGAGAAAAAGCCCGTCGCGGCCATCAAGCGCCACCAGGGGCGTGAACCGGTCACACCAGTCGGCCAGGCTTTCGAGCAGCAGTTGATCCCGGTCTGGGTCCGCCTCGACGACCTCTAAATCCGGGTACATGGCGCGTGCGTCAGCAATGCCCATGCCGGGTTTGAGGCCGAGGTCCTCGGCCCGTTCGTCAAGCGCCACGATGCGCTGCGCGTTGTTCTGCCGGCAGCTTACCACCAGCGGCGGAAGATCAGCCCGCGCGCCTTCGTTCTGGCCTGAGCGCCAGCCGGGTCCGTGCCGCCGGCGCAGAATCCGGTCCGTTGAAAGATGCGGCAGCCAGATGGCCAGGATTCTGCGCTTCTCGGCCGCTCTCGCGAACAATTCGCCGCTCTCCGGCGGGCCATCTTTCCTGAAAGGCAAAGTCATGGGAGTTCCAGTCCAGCACGAATGTTCCATCTTTCCCCGTCCTGCTCTTGGACAAGGTGGCGGCGAAGGCCGGCGGGCCGATGGAGCGGGGAAGCGGCCCGGCAAGCGCCTCCCGCAGGGAGGAAGGCGCGGGCGAGACAAGCAGGCGCGTGGGGGCCGCCGTCGGCTCCGGCTCCGCCGAGTGGCGGATGAGCAAAACAGGCTGTGCCGCTTCCCTGGCGCGAAGATGGAGGCGGCGCGTGGCTGTCAGGTCGAGCTTTGCCGGATTGCCTCGCAATTCCAGAACGGTGGCGGAAAAACTGCCCAGGCGAGCCGCCTCTTCCGCGGCCCAAAGCGCATCCTCCAGCCGTCCGGCGCGCGCCAGGAGAAGCTTGTCCGGCGCGAGGCCGAAAAATGATCCCAGCCCCGGCGCATAGGGAAAGCCGGCCTCTGAAAGCATATCCCCCAGGCAGATCCAAAGGATCGGCCTGGCGGATTGTGCGCCCGCGCCGGTACGCGAGACAATCGCGGCAAGGGCCAGCGCAAAACCACAAACAGCCCCGCTGTCACGGGTCGCGCGTCCCGATACTTCCGTCAGGGCCGCGCGTGGGATGCCGCCGCCGAGTGCGGAATCGAGACGCGGCGCTCCGGTGACGGAAAACCCCGCGCCCGAAGCAAGGCGGCCGTAATGGCGCAGCACAGCTTCGCTGCCAGCCCCCGCTTCCGGCGCGGCAAAACGCTCGGGCAGGTTGCCCTCGATTTTCGCGATTTCCCGGCGCAGGGCAAAAAGCTTTTCCTGCGCCATGGCCATGCGTGCCATGCCGCTCACTCCAGCGCATAGATCGTTCCTGTTATGTTCTTATGGATTCCAGAGCCGCCCCACGGAGTCAAGAAGGATTTTATTCCTTCTTCTCCAACCCTCCGCAACGAGCCCTGCCACACCTCTCGAATCGCGAGCGGGAACGCGCTATATGCGCGTCAAAGGATATAAAATGGCACGCATCTACCAGACACGCGCCTGGCATGACCAGCTCTCACCATCACTTGCGGAATTCGAACTCCTAGCAATGGAAACCTATGCCAACCTGCCGGAGGAGTTCCGCAAGCTCACGGGCGATATCATCATTCAGGTTGCCGATTTTCCCAGCGAGGAAATCATGGACGACCTGGCATTGGAAACGCCTTTTGATCTGCTGGGCTTGTTCGAGGGGCGGGGGATTGCCGAACGCTGGAACCCCGCCACGGGCGACGGTCCCAACCGCATAACGCTCTACCGCCGCGCGATCCTCGATTATTGGGCCGAGAACGAGGAAACACTGGGGGACATCGTGGCGCATGTGCTGATCCACGAGATCGGCCATCATTTCGGCCTGTCGGATGAAGACATGGCGCGGATCGAAGAGACGGTGGACGAATGGCCGAGCCCGGGCTCGTGACGCAGATAAGAAATCGCGCCTCAGTATTCTCCGAGCTTCATTTCGGGAGAGTAGTCCAGCCCGTCCACTTCCTTGTAAACCGCCTGGCCGCAGCGCATCGCCTTGGCTTCGGGGTCATAGGCATAGGTGGGTGATCCGTGGAGCAGCCAGCCTTTGTTCAGCGCGGCCGTGACCTTGTGGCAGAAGCTTGAGTCGTCCGGACCGGACAGAAAGCGGTACAGCCTCATTCACCTCTCTCCTTGATTTCCTGCGCCTTCTTGAGCAGCGCTTCCGATTGTTCGAGATGGAGACGCTCCACCATGCGGCCCTGAATGGAGACGACGCCCCGAAAGCGGTTTTCCGGCTTCGAGAACTCTTCGACGACAGCTTCCGCTTCCGCGATTTCCGCGGCTGTGGGCGAGAAGGCCGCGTTGGCGGGATCGATCTGCGCGGGATGGATCAGCGTCTTGCCGTCGAATCCCATGGCGCGGGCTTCCGCGCATTCCCGCGCGAAGGCTTCCAGATCGCGAAAATCGTTGGACACCCCGTCCAGCGCTGTCAGGTTTCCGGCACGGGCGGCAAGAACGATCTGCATCAGCCAGGGCGCCATATTGATCCGGCTGGTGACGCGCGTTTCCTTGGCAATGTCGTTCGTACCGGCAACGAGGCAGGAAAGCCGCGCGGCGGGATCGCGCCCCAACTCCGCGATTGCGCCTATATTGAGCACGCTGCGGGCGGTTTCGACCATGGCCCAAAGGCGGATCGAGCGCGGCGCATCCGTCTCGTCGAGCACCGCATCGACATCGAGAATATCGCGTGGGCCATCTATTTTGGGCAGCAGGATTGCGTCGGGCCGGCAGGCTCCTGCGACCTGCAGGTCCCCGGTCCCCCATTCGCTCGACAGTGCATTGACGCGGATGACGGTCTCGCATTTCGGCCGCCCGGATCCGGCAAGAAAGCCGCGCAGGCGCTCGCGCGCATCTTCTTTCTCCTCGGGCCCGACCGCGTCTTCCAGGTCATAGATGACGGCATCGCAGGGGAGCGCAGCGCTTTTGCGCAGCGCCTTTTCGTTGCTGGCGGGCACATAAAGGACGGAGCGGCGCAGGCGAGGCAGGGGCTCATGCATGCGCACTTCATGGCGCAGCGCGCAGAAGGGCGCAAGGGCTTTGCGTATCCGCATGGTTGTTGTAAAGGGATGTCACCCAAGTGTTGCAGCCAGGCAAAAAGTTCATGGAAAAGTTCACCACGCTCACCGGCGTCGCAGCGCCTCTGCCGATCGTCAATATCGATACAGATATGATCATCCCGAAGGATTATCTGAAGACGATCAAGCGCACCGGGCTCGGCTCGGGCCTTTTCGCCGAGATGCGTTATAACGAGGACGGGTCGGAGAACCCGGATTTCGTGCTGAACAAGCCAGCTTACCGCAGCGCCAAGATCCTTGTCGCGGGCGATAATTTCGGCTGCGGTTCGAGCCGCGAGCATGCGCCGTGGGCCCTGCTCGATTTCGGCATCCGCTGCGTGATTTCCACGAGCTTTGCCGACATCTTCTACAACAACTGCTTCAAGAATGGCATTCTGCCCATCACGGTCTCGCCCGAGGAACTCGAAAAACTGATGGAAGACGCCGAGCGCGGCGCCAATGCCACGCTTACGGTCAATCTGGAGACGCAAGAGATCCATGGGCCGGACGGCGGTGTCATCAAGTTCGAGATCGACGCCTTCAAGCGCCATTGCCTCCTGAACGGCCTTGATGATATCGGGCTCACGCTGGAAAAGGCGCCCGCCATCCAGTCCTTCGAGAACAAATACGCCGAAAGCCGCCCCTGGGCCTGAGCGGGCGGCATTTCAAACCGCTCCGCAGTTCTTCACCGCCGGGGCTTATCCGGTTCAAGCGGCCGGGCTTCCCCTGGTAGCATCACGGGAACGCCGTCGCGAACCGGATATGCAAGCCCGGCCTTGGCGGAGATGAGTTCGTTTTTCGCAGGGTCCCACTTCAGCGGACCCTTGGTGACCGGGCACGCCAGAAGTTCCAGAAGCTTCGGGTCGATCGACGTCCTCTCGATTCGCCTGCCATCCGTCATGGGGGTACTCTCCTTGAACCTTGCCGGCCGACGCCCTATTGCAGCGTCCGATGGGCATGGCCCTCCTTGCGCGCGAGGATGCGTTCCGTGATGGCGATCAGGGTTTCGGCCCTCGCCCTCAGGTCCGGCGCGTCCAGAAGGGCCTGCTTCTCCGCAGCTCCGAACGGGGCCATCATGGCAAGCCCATTCACCAGAGTTCCGTTGTCTGCGCGCAGGAAGCTCTGCCAATCTGCATCGAAATCATTCGCCTCCAGATAGGCGCGAAGCGTGCGCATGAGCTTTACCCGGTCAACATTCTCAGCGGAGCTGTCGTCCTGGAGGTCGGTGGGGAAAGGCTGGATACGGCACTGCCTGAAAGGCGTTTCGACAGCAATCTCCTCCCGAAGGTGAAAGCGGCAAATCCCGTGCAGGGTGATGAGATAGCGACCATCACCTGTTTCCCTCATTGAAACGATCCGGCCGACGCAGCCAAGATCGCAGAGAACGGAATCCGCGACTGCCCCCTCCGGGCGATCGAAGCCCGGCTGGATCATGCCGATAAGCCTGCCGCCGGCCAGAGCATGATCGACCATGCTGAGATAGCGCGGCTCGAAAATATTGAGTGGCAGCAGCCCACCGGGAAGAAGAAGCGCTCCGGCCAGAGGAAAGACAGGGATAATCTCAGGCAGGTCAGCGATATCGTGGTAAACGGCGTTACCGGCTTTCACATCTCATCTCCTGGCGGGAGCCAAGGATCTCGCCGAAGTCCCGCGATTCCCTGCCCCCCGAAAATGGCTACGAGAACAGGAGCGAAGAGAGCCTGCGCCGCGCGGAGAGCGTTGCAGGATCCGTCATCCCCCAGGCATCGAAAAGCTCAAGCAGCTTGCCCCGCGCTGCATCGTCGTTCCAGCTGCGATCCGCCTTGATGATGGCGAGAAGATTGTCGGCCGCTTCCGCGCGCTTTCCCTGAGCATTGAGGATCAGCGCCAGGTCGAAACGAGCCTGGTGATCATCAGGGTTCGAGGCAAGGCGTTGCTGAAGCTCGGCCGGATTACCCAGGCCAGCCACCTGCTCGGCAAGGGCCATCTTCGCGCGCACCGTGGCCACAGCCGCCGCGTTCTTCTTGGCGTCCGGCACCTGGTCGAGCAGCGAGCGCGCGTCGTCTGTCTGTCCCGCTTCGAAGAGAAGATCTGCAAGTCCCGCAAGTGCGTCCACCTGCTCGGGTTCCTGCTGGAGGACGGCCGAGTAGATTTGCGCCGCCATCTGCGAATCGCCGGCTTCGCGCGCCTCGGCGGCGGCTGCCAGCGCCTCCTCCACTTTGCTGCCGCCAGCGGAAATCCGCTTGATGAAATCGCGGATCTGGCTCTCCGGAACGGCACCCATGAAGCCATCGACGGGCTGGCCGTCCTTGAAGGCAATGATGGCCGGAATGGACTGGATGCCCAATTGGCCCGGAATGGCCGGATGGTCATCAATATTGAGCTTCACCAGCTTCACGCGGCCGCCCGCCTCGCGCACCGCTTTTTCGAGCAGGGGCGTAAGCTGCTTGCAAGGCCCGCACCAGGGCGCCCAGAAATCCACAAGCACGGGCTGATTGCGGGATTCCTGAATCACATCCGCGGCAAAGGAAGCGGTGCTTGTGTCTTTTATGAGATCCCCGGAGGAAGGCGCAAGTGCGTGGGCGGCAGCGCCGCCGGCATCCGCGCGGGACGCGCCGCCGAAGGTGACATTGCCTGTCATTCCACCGCCCGCATATGGGTTTTCACGGTCGTTCATGTCGGCCTTCCTAGAATTGTCCGTCCCTTGAAACTTGCAGATAACAGCCGATCCGGCAAACGCAAAGCGGCTCCCGTGATGTGGCGTTCATTGCGTTATTTTCAAGATGGCCGGCTCGTGTCCGGTTGAGCGGAGAAAGCGTATCAAGTCCACGTTGCGGATGGAAGTCGTGGCCTCGTTGTGAAGAGGATGGACGTTGATCACTTCGCTTTCAACAAGCGCCTCATCCAGGACGACCTGAACACGCCGCTCGATATCATTGATTACGCCGAACAGCGTCACGGAGCCCGGCGTCACACCAAGGAACGCCATCAGCTTTTCCGCGCTGCCGAAGGATACGCGACCGGATGCCCCGATGAGCTGATGGATGGTTTTAAGGTCCAGTCGCGCCTCCTCTTCCACAGTCAGGAGAAAGAGCCTGTCCTTCTTATCCTTCAGGAACAGGTTCTTTGTATGCGCGCCGGGGATTTTGCCGCGCAGGCTACGCGACTCCTCAACCGTGAAGAGGGGCGGATGCTCAAATGTCTTCACCTCGATGCCGAGTTCGTCGAGATAGCGCATCAGGTCTTGAGTGGTTGCCGGCACGCTGGCTCTCCAATTCGCGAAGCGGTCTGTTTAGGCGCTTTGCCTGACTATGTGCAAGCCGAGGCGCAATGTCGGTAAGGAAACATGAATTCCCTGTTGCAATCGCCGAGGAGTTCGGCCATATAAGCGCCGCTTGCGGTGTTTCACCGCGCGAGCGGGTGTAGCTCAGGGGTAGAGCACAACCTTGCCAAGGTTGGGGTCGAGGGTTCGAATCCCTTCGCCCGCTCCAAAAATTCTTAGATTTGAATGGCTTAGGGCTCGGGGTATCCGGGCCTTTCTGCTGTCTGAACGCCGGGGAGCGGGCGGGGGAGTTTTGCCCGTAGGGCGGGGTATTCGCCGGCAGAGGCACCGGGCACGAGCAACCGTTGAGGTGCCCGTTCGGGCCTCTGCAGAAGCGAAGGGCGAATGATGCGGGGTTAGTCTCGACTATCCGGCGACTCAGATGGCGCTACCAGCCGCCGCGCCAGTTCTCCCGACACTTCCCTCAAGAAGCGACGCCGTTTGAAGTCCCCTGACTGACGAGCCTCGTACATCGCCTCTCCGTTCAGACGAAAGGCGTCCGGCCCATGTCGCGCCACGAGATCGTCGGCGTATGCGCGCACCTGCTCTGGCTTAGGCCGGGTTCGGTGCAACCGCCACTCGTCGTAAAGAAGCATCGCGCTCCCAGTGAGGAGCCCAGCGCAGAACCAGAGCAGCAGCGCCCACATCAGGACGTAGCTGATCCAGCCAATAACCTGCGAAGCGTAGCCCATACTTGCCTCCACACAATGTGGATTTCATATTCCACATATCATTCATAGAATGAGGAGGCTCGCCAGAACAAATTGTTCTGATGAAGCTATTTGCGTCTCAACTGCGAGAGAGAGCGGCCGAGCTCGGGATCTCCCATGCCGAAGTTGCCCGGCGAAGTGGTCTAACCGAGCGCCGTTTTTCCAATTACGCGACCGGGATCCGAGAACCGGACCTGGCAACGCTGCTGCGCATCGCCGGGGCGCTGCAGACCACGCCCGACAGTCTGCTCGGCGTTGTCGAGCGGCGGGACTCGTCTCCCCGTTCGCTGCTGATGGACCGCTTGATCTCGGCGGCGCAGCCGCTCGCAGATGAAGATTTAGAAATCGTCATCCGGCAGGTGAAGGCGTTTGCTGATTATCGCAGGAATCGATGATGATCGCAGAAGCAGATGTGCGCGCCATTTCTCCGCAGAAACAGTCACCCTACTGGACGATGTGTTCAAGAAAATAGCGCGGGGACGGATCGACGGTGCGGTCACTTCTCTAAGGATGACGTAAACTCAGGCATGCAAAAGGCGTTCGGAATCTGCTACATTTTCTGGGCAAGTGATGCTAACAACCTATCCTATGTTGTTACTCCACATTTCCGACATTCACTTCCGCGCTCCCGACTGTATAAATCCGGCCCTCGATGCCGACCGACCGTATAGGACTCGGATGGTACAGGATGTCCGTGCACGGACCGAGAGGCTAGGCCCAGTTGGCGCCGTTCTAGTCGGGGGCGATATCGCTTTCAAAGGCGATCCCCAGGAATATCAGGCGGCGTTCATATGGCTCAACGAGCTGTCCGAGGCTTGCGGCTGTCCACTCGAGCGAGTGTTCGTTATCCCTGGGAATCATGATGTGGATCGCGGGGTCATCAACCGTTCGCCGGGAACGCGGAACGCTCAACAGGCGATCGCCCAGGCAGCACCACATTGGAGAGAACGTGAACTGCGGACGCAGTTCAGCGATTCTGATACCGGACGCGCGCTGCTCGCGCCGTTGGCCGCCTATAATGACTTCGCCAAACTATTTAGTTGCCAAGTGTATCCACCCGAACATCTTTATTGGAAGCAGGACCTGCCTCTCGAAAACGGTGTTCATCTGAGAATCCATGGATTAACCTCTACATTGCTCTCCGGAGCAGGCGGAAAAGAAGACACTCGCGAAAGTCTCTACCTCAGCCCCCTCCAAACGGTGCTCGATCCCGTTGAAGATGTGGTCAACCTCGTGCTGTGCCATCATCCGCCTGACTGGTTCATGGATCAGGACGAAGTCGATGAAGTGATTTGCGCGCGCGCTGCTGTTCATCTCTTCGGCCACAAGCATCGACAGCGCGTTACGCAGGATTCGAACTATATTCGGTTCTCGGCAGGCGCAGTAAATCCAGACCGCTACGAGATTGGCTGGCGCCCTGGCTACAATCTAATTCGTCTTCAAATCACTGGAGCGGGCCCTCACCGAGCGCTTGAGGTCGAAGCCCATCTTTTAGAGTGGCAGTCTAATCCCGAGCAGTACCGGCCTGTGCTCACGCGGGAAGGCGAGCCTGTGGTTCGCCATAGGATCGCAATCCCCGGCCAGAGTAAGCGTCGTGCTCCGCATCACGCGCTTGAACTCGAAGCAACCGCAGACGTTGGCAACGCGGTGTTGGAAGCGGAAGCCGATGTGGAGGCCGCGATGAGCAATGAAGGCACGCGCAATCTCGTCTTCCGCTTTTGGAATCTGACCGTAAGCCAGCGCCGTGAGATCACTTTGACACTCGGCCTGATTGATGAAGAAGAACTTCGCCTACCCGAGCCAGAGCGCTACGGACGGGCGCTGTTACGCGCCGGTGAGCGCGATCTGCTCGATGCACTTGCCCAGGAAATCGCACGACTGGAGACCCGATGATGGCAAACACCACGCTGCCGCCAATGCATCCTGATTTCCCTCGGTGGCATGAAGCTATCAGTCTTGGCAGTGAAGACGGGCGCAGGGCGGCGCGCTGGGTCGGGGTGAGCGCGATCGCTAATGACGGTTCCAGTGGGAATATCGAAGCATTGCTTCGACTGGCGTTCAACACGCGCCAGCCGGCCGCGGCCGCATCCCTAACGAAGATCCGCGAGGCATTCAAGGCGGCCGACGCCAACTTCGAGATGAGGGGAAATGATCGTGAGCTACAGGTGCTTGCCGCCGCTGCACTGTCCCAGCTGATGAGCATTGGCGGCTTTGCGGGAGCTGAGGCTGCGCTCGGCGTCACTACCGCCGCCCTCGCGGGAGCACGCAAACCGGACTTGCCGCTGGACTTGGCGATTCTCGCCGAGAGCGCAATCGATCAAATCGCCGAGGCGAACCGGACGCGGCCAAAGCTTAAGACGCATGCCACCACGGATGCACCGAAGCTCGATTTCGAAAAGGCCGGGGCAAAAGTGCGGGAAACACAGAGTTGGGATGCAATCGCGGAAGCGTTCGGGTTAGCCGCTGACGCAACGCGAGGCGCCCTCGCCATGATGGCTCGCCGCCAAGCGAACGCGGTGGATTCGCTGGATAGTTTCATTAAGATGCAAGACGAAGAACTGCAGATGCTCTGGTGGCTGGTCGGGCAGCGCAGCGAAGATTTCGATTGCGCGTTCGATGCAGTTCCGGCCGAAGCACAGGCGCTGGTTTTTGCTAAGGAACTGGCTGACCACACAGAGGTGTCCCCAGGTCCATCGTCAATAAAAGGTCTGCTCTCGCGTGCCGGGCTGAAGGACCGGCGAAAAATTGCTGTTTCAGCGGCTATTAACGCGGCTGATGCCACGTGGCTCCACGACCTAGCGGGGGACATCGAACCCTCGCCGGTCTCCACACCGCTTCATTATGGGATTAAGCGGCAACTCGAAACCGGAGCCGGTGATACTTGGATTGCCGGCTGGGCGGCAGCGGCGGGAGTTCCGGCTACCTTTTCATTGTCACCGTTGACACTTGGCTTGCTTTTTTACCGCGAGCGCTTGCTCATCCTTTTCGGCGATGAGTGATCGATATGGCCGACAATGATGACAATGGGGTTGTATGCGCAAATCCCGACTGCCGGGTATCCCAGGATGGAAAGTGCGTTGAAGGCTTCGAGCTGAACACTTGCCCCCATTATGGGCATCTTTCGGATGCGGTGGATGACGAAGAGATCGTCACTGAGGCCTCCGACGTCAACGCTGTTATAGGATTGCCCGCCGCTGACACGTTGACGCCGGAGCAGGTCGCACGCTTACTGCGTGCTGGCGAAACCCGGATTATCGCGATCATAGGTCCGAGTGACGCGGGGAAAACAAGTTTGATCGCGAGCCTGTATGACCTGTTCCAGGAGGGGTCAGTAGCAGGCATCGACTTCGCACGCTCGCGAAGCCTCCACGCGTTCGAGCGTGCGTGCCACGATGCGCGAGCTGCATCTCGGCGCAGGATACCCCACATAAACCGTACTCCGCGCGGTGAGGTACGTTTCTATCACATCGATGTCGGCGGCGGTGCCGCCGGCGACGTGCTGTCGGTTCTTCTCGGCGATCGTGCCGGCGAGGAGTATCGGGGAGCGGCGGACGATACAACGGTTGTTACCACCTTTCCGGAAATCCGGCGGGCAGATTCATTGACCTTATTGGTGGACGGCGAGAGGCTTCTCGATACGGGCGCTCGGCACAATTTACGGCACGAAATCACAATGATCTTGCAGGCATTGATCGATGGCGGTGGGGTAAAGACCGGACAACCTCTCGCGCTCGTGCTGACCAAAATCGATGCAGTACAAGTGTCGCCGGAGAGCGAACGCGCCGAAGCAGACTTCAGAGACTTACGCATGAACCTCGAGCGCTTGTTTGGAGCAGTTTTCCCTCGCATAGAGTCGTTTCGGGTCGCGGCGTCTCCGAAAACCAACGCGGTAGCGCGTGGCACTGGAGTTCCGGACCTTCTGACTTTCTGGTTGGAAGCTAGGAGCGTGCCAGCAACTTCGCGCTCCACTTCGCCCGCCTTCGCTCGTGCGTTCGCGCGATTGCGGCCGGTCGACGAGCTTGAGATTGACATATGAACGCGCGATCGATCGTCATCATTGGGCTGCCTGAGTCTGGAAAAACGACCTTTCTGGCCGCACTCTGGCACTTGATTACTGAACGGGACATTGCCACTGCCTTGCGCTTTCATACGCTTAAGGATGGCGACGCTACCCATTTGAACGAGATTGCTGCGCGATGGCGAGATGCCAAGGTTCAGGACCGTACTGCAATCGGCGGCAATAGGCTTGTCAGCATGAACCTCAAGGACGCGAACGATACGCCGGTTCGCGTCACCTTTCCCGACGTTGCGGGTGAGGCCTATCGCCGGATGTGGGAGGATCGCGATTGTGAGCCGGAGATCGTCGAAATTCTACAGGCCGGCGGCGTTCTTTTGTTCATTCATGCCGATGCAATCACACCGCCGCGATGGGTTATTGACGAGGTCGCGCAAGCGAGAGCGCTCGGTCTGGAGGTTCCGGACGGGGAGGATATTGCATGGCACCCGCGGCTGACGCCAACGCAGGTACAGCTTGTAGAGCTACTTCAGCTCCTCAGAAGCGAGCCGCTCGATATCGGCCCACGCAAACTCGCGATCATGCTGTCCGCCTGGGACAAAGCCGAGGGCGAGCGCTTGGCGCCGGGCGCTTATATAGAAGCGAAACTGCCCTTGCTCGCACAGTATCTGCGCCGCGGCGCTGACGCATGGATTTACCGAATCTATGGCCTGAGCGCACAAGGCGGAGACTACGATCGAATTGATCCGGCTGCCCCTCGACTGCCTGGAGCTGAGGCGCTGCGTTGCCTGGATCGGCCGTCAACGCGCATCCGTCTCGTTGAAGAAGGACCCCCAACCCATGATCTCACGGAGCCGCTTGCATGGCTCATGGAGTAAGGCGTGGGAACTCCCTGAATCTACAACAAGCCTTGCACGGCTATGCCGACGGCCATCGGCAGCTCGCCGCGTCGACTCAGTTGAAGCCTCGGGACACGAAGTTGATGCTGGTTCTCAGCGATCTGTCGGGCCCTGGTGCGCCCATTGATTCTACGGGGTACCTGACAGGCTATCCCTTGAGCGACTCAAAGATGTACGCGATTGCGCGAACCTGGCCTGCTCCGGAAATGTCTCGCCCAGGCTGCGTGTGGACCCACACCCTTCTCATTGATTTCGCCGACATCGCGCTATTGACCGACGCCTCATTGGTTCTCTCGCTTTTTAGGCGACCTACTGGCGGAGACGTAGACCAGTACGGCGCAAGTTTGGAGGCACAGCTTGAACGCCGGACCAGCGAGTTGCCTGCGGAGGCGGAGACATATGCGAGACAGCTGCTTGCGGCTCTATACGGGGGGCCGCGTGACCGTGTGATCGCGTCACGGCCGACCGGCATCGATGTCGACGCTGTCGTGACGGGAGTGTGGAGCCAGCAATGGCCTCGTTTGCGACGTGCCTTCCGGTTCTGCACGCTGGCGTCAGCAGACCGCTCTAGTGAGGGTAACAGCTTCGATCTTCAACTTCTGCCTTCATTGGATCGAAGTACTCGCATGCGGTTTCCGAAGGCTGTCGAGGCCACTAATATCGGTAGCGCCGAGCCTTGGTTGCAAGACGCAGTCTCGGACTTGATGAGTCCCAGAACAAGCAACCTAAGGCAGTTTCTGCGGCGGATCGGTGGGGACGTTGCCTCGGGCCGCGATGCATTCGGTCCTCTCTGTCGGCTCCACGATCTTGTGAACCGGTTCGACCATGATCCCGGTGCTGTCGGTAAGGCGGTTGGTCTGCTAGAGGACGAACTTAGATCGGTGCAGGCACGCGCTGCACGGGGGATAATTGCCTCTGCCGCCCTTGCTCATGCGGACCAACTCGACGAAGTGGCGACCAATTTTCTTGTGCGCCACTTGGACCTAGTAGAGCCGGACCTAGTCTCGACAAGCGGCAAAGCTTTGGGCATTCGAATTTGGGAGTATAATCCAGCGCTGTTCGTTGATCTGCTTCAAGGCGGGGAGCGCCAACGCTTGGTCGCGAAGAGCAGCATCGTCGAGATGGACCTCGATACGCTGGCTAATGGAATAAAGCACACACCACAGCTTTCGGCCGCAACCCTCCCCCTTCGCCCAGAGGTGATGACAACGGAGAGCTTTTGGCGTCACGACGTCGTGCCAGCCGACACGGCGTTTGCAGTGTTAGCCGACGCACCTGGATTACGAGCTGCGGCGGTTAGAGCGATGATTCAGGCAGATCGACACGATCTCGCGCCGGACGCGGCCAAAGAGGTCGGTGCGCTGCCCTTTCTCCAAATGGTCGCATCGAACGAGGCGATCGTTGGAAACTCGCGATCGATCGCGACCTGGTTGCGGGCAGCGGCAGTTGATACAACAGTCGCCGCAGAGTTCCTCTCGAGTGAAGGTGCCACCTCCTGGGCTATTCTATCTGCTATCGCTGCCTTGATGCCGCCTGACGCGGTGCCGAATGAATATGGGTCAGATCCATGGCTGCTCGCCGTCGAAGCCGTCGCTCGGTCCGACCGTGCGAGAATGCCGGTTTTTCTTTCGACCTATTTACTAAGCCGAGCTTTGGGCTGGCGGTCGCGGTGTCCCGGAGAGCTCGCACGGTTGAGCTTCGAGCAGGTTCACGAAGCAGCGCGGCTCGATCAAATACCAGATGATGCATGGAGTCTACTCCAACCTCGCCTTCCCTGGTCTTTCGTTTGGTTCGAGTGGGACCGGTGTCCGCGCATCCGTACAGCAGTGGGCGATCTCTTTGTAGATCGCGACCTGCAGCCACGTGTGTTCGCTGACATCGCGTCGGATGATCTGCTCTTCAACGCTCTTGCCGAGACTGTTGCTCGCAACGGTCGTGGACGTCACTTCTTAAACCGAGTGCGGCGTTGGATGAAGGATGAAGATCGAATGCGCTTTGCCACTCGCATTAGAATAATTGAGCGTCTAGTGAAGTAGCCCTAAAGGGTCGATTGGCGCCTGTGTTGCCGTAGCATCTTATCGCTTGGAACGGACCATCAGCGCACTGACCCCCATGACGCGGGGGTACCAAATAGCGAAAGGATCGCTGAATCGCGGCTCCGGTTGGTTGTCGGCATAGCTCGCGCGCGTGCGCGAAGAGGCGATCCACGAAACACAAAAGGCGGACTGCCCTCCAACCTCCTACAGTTGCCCCGCCGATGGACGCGGCAACGCCGTCCGGGGAGATTTTTTTGGCGGGAGGGGGATTAGACGACCAGCAGGGGGGGCAAGCCCAAGATGGGCGCTGGGGCCACCATACTCTCGTTAAGGTAAGGGTGGAGACTGAATATGGCTGTGTTTGCAATACCTTGTTCGGTGTAGTCGGTTTTCTGGGGAGCGGTGGGGGAGCGAGCTGGTCTTCAGACCGGTTTTAGGGGTTTGATGGGTTTGGCCGGGCGAGCCACTTCTGGGGTGTATCTTCCTCGGCCAACTGCAAAATTGTAGTAGCTGGGACTTGATCGGACATTTGGCGTCCGGAGATCGGTCGGCTCCACCTGTCGGATAGGATCAGGCGGCGATCATTTTCTCCCTCGCCAGCGGCACGGCGTCAAGGAAGGTCTGCATTG
>Ga0180222_1000115_pt1 | contig 140961 bp, 125 predicted proteins | sample eDN5th37CKraftOP_FD_151336 | JGI IMG/M metagenome (GOLD analysis project Ga0180222, IMG submission 151336) | Enriched Organic Plus compost microbial communities from Emeryville, California, USA - eDNA 5th pass 37_C Kraft OP (version 2) (version 2) ... | reverse complement strand
CGCGCGCGACCAGCGCGGCGATGCCGGCGAGCACGGTGTCGGCGCCGACGCGCTCGACGACGAGCAGCGCCGGGCCGTCGACGACCAGGCTGCCGGCGACCAGCGCATCGCCGCGGCGCTTGGGCACGGGCGCCGATTCGCCGGAAAGCAGCGACTCGTCGACGCGGCAGGCGGCGCTCGCCAGCGCGCCGTCGGCCGGCACGGCGGCGCCTTCGGCGACGTGCACGCGGTCGCCGGGCGCGAGCTCGGCGGCGCCGACGCGCTCCAGCGTGCCGTCCGCGCGCAGGCGCTCGGCGAACGCCGGCGCGAGCCGCGCGAACGCGTCGGTGAGGTCGCCGGCGCGGTGGCGCGCGCGCATCTCCAGATGGCGGCCGACGAGCAGGAAGAACACGAACATGCCGACCGAGTCGAAGTACACCTCGGCGCCGCCGCGCAGCGCCTCGACCAGGCTGGCGGCGTAGATCAGCGCGATCGCCAGCGCGACGGGCACGTCCATGCCGAGGCGGCGCGCGGCCAGCGCGCGCGCCGCGCCGGCGAAGAACGGCCGCGCGGAATACAGCACGACCGGCGTGGCGACGAGGAAGCCCAGCCAGCGGAACAGGTCGCGCGTGGACGCGTCCATCGCGTCGACCGCGCCGAGGTAGAGCGCGCTGGCGTACATCATCGCCTGCATCGCGCCGAAGCCGGCCACGACCAGCCGCTTGAGCGAGGCGCGCGACTCGCGCCGGCGCGCGTCGTCCAGCGCCGCCGCGTCGAGCGGCAGCGCGCGGTAGCCGGCGCGGCCGAGCGTCTCGACGACGCGCGCCAGCGAGCAGCGCGCCTCGTCCCAGACCACGCGCGCGCGCCGCGCGCCGGCGTTCACCTGCACGCGCTCGACGCCGGGCAGCGCGCCGAGCGCGCGCTCGATCAGCCAGACGCAGGCGCTGCAGCGCAGGCCGTCGACCAGCACGATCGCCTCGCGCCGGCCGTCCACGTCGCGCACGACGTGGCGCGCGAGCTCGGGCCGCCGCCAGGCGGCGGCGCTGCGCTCGGCCTCGCCGCGTTCGGGCGCGCGCGGCGCCGGCGCGCTGCGCAGCCGGTAGTAGTCGCCGAGGCCGAGCTGGTCGATCCATTCGGCGGCCGCGCGGCAGCCCTGGCAGCACAGCGCGCGCTCGGCGCCGGCGACGCGTGCGCGCACCGGCGCCTCCGGCAGCGGCTCGCCGCAATGCCAGCAGGCGCTCATCGCCGCGCCGGCTCGTCGGCCGCGGGCGCGGCCAGCGGCACCTTGAACACCTGGCCGGCCGGCGTCGGCAGCGGCGCGTCCGCGTGGCGCACGCCGAGCACGATCATCAGCACGCAGCCGGCCAGCGACGCGGCGAGCAGCGCCAGGCCGAGCCAGAGCACCGGCTGGCGGTGCCAGGCGCCGGCGCGGGCTTCAGCGGACGGACGCATCGTCGTGCGACTGCGCGTAGACCCAGGCCGCGAGCGCGCGCGCGTCGTCCTCGCCCAGGCGCGTGCGCCAGGCCGGCATGACGCCGTTGCGGCCGCGGCGGATGGTCTCCTCGACCGTCGCCAGGTCGCCGCCGTAGAGCCAGATCCGGTCGGTCAGGTTCGGCGCGCCGACCGCGGTGCTGCCCTTGCCGTCGGCGCCGTGGCAGGCGCTGCACACCGCGAACAGCGGCTTGCCGGCGGCGGCCTTGGCGGCGTCGTGCGGCGCGCCCGACAGGCTGAGCACGTAGTGGGCGAGGTTGGCGACGCCGTCCTCGCCGAACGTGGCGCCGAACGGCGGCATCGCGCCGCGGCGGCCGTCGAGGATGCTGGCCAGGATCGCCTGGCCGTCGCCGCCGTAGAGCCAGTCGCCGTCGGCGAGGTCCGGCGCGCCGAGGCGCGCGTTGCCGTGCGCGGCGCGGCCGTGGCAGGCGGCGCAGTTGTCGGCGAACAGGCGTCCGCCGATGCGCAGCGCGGCCGGATCGGCGGCGAGCTTCTCCACCGGATACGGGCGGAAGCCGCGCATCACCTCGCCCAGGCGCGCCTCGTTCTCGGCGCGCTCGCGCGCGAGCTCGCCGTGCGAGGTCCAGCCGAGCAGGCCCGGGTAGCGGCCGAAGCCGGGATACAGCGCGAGGTAGGCCAGGCCCCAGGCGAACAGGCTCGCCGACATGAACACCCACCAGCGCGGCAGCCGGCGCACGCCCTCGCGCAGCACGCCGTGCGCCCAGACGTGGCCGCTGGTGCCGTCCGCGCGCACCGGGATCTTCACGCGCTGGCCCCAGACGAACAGGAAGAACGTGATGCCCATGTTGAGCACCACCAGGAACATGATCCACGCGGACCAGAACGCGCTCACGGACGATCCTCCCCGTCGTTCATCGGCAGGCGCGCGAGCGCGTCGTACTTCGGCGCGTGGCGGCGGTGCCAGACCCAGATCCAGGTGGCGACGAAGCTCGTCATCGTGAGCACGGTGACGACGCCGGCGAGCTGGCCCCAGAACGGCGTCACGGCGCACCTCCGGCCCGCGCCGGCGCGGCGGGCGCCGCTGCGGCCTCGGCGCGCGGCAGGCTCGTGCCGAGTCCCTGCAGGTAGGCGACGAGCGCGTCCAGCGCGGTCTTGCCTGCCAGCGCCTTCGGCGCGGCGGCGATGTCGGCGTCGTCGTACGGGTCGCCCAGGCGGCGCAGCGCGCGCATGCGCGCCATGACGTCTTCGGCGTCGATCTTCTCGGCGGCGAGCCAGGGATAGGCCGGCATGTTCGAGTCCGGCGCGACCGCGCGCGGATCGACCAGGTGCAGCCGCTGCCATTCGTCGGAGTACTTGCCGCCGACGCGCGCGAGATCCGGCCCGGTGCGCTTGGAGCCCCACTGGAACGGACGGTCGTAGACGGATTCCTCGGCCACCGAGTAGTGGCCGTAGCGCTCGGTCTCGGCGCGCAGCGCGCGGATCATCTGCGAGTGGCACAGGTAGCAGCCCTCGCGCACGTAGACGTCCTTGCCGGCCAGGCGCAGCGGGTCGTACGGCTCGACGCCGGCCGGCGCCTCGACCTTGTGCGCCGCCATGAACAGCGGCGTGATCTCGGCCAGCCCGCCGAGCGACACCATGATCGCGATGCCGATGCCGAGCAGGCCGGCATGCTTCTCGATCGCTTCGAAGTATCTGTAGCCACCCGCCATGATCGTCGCCTCGGGTTGAAGAGCGCGGCCAGGGTGCCGCCTCCGGACTGATAGGTGAGATTGCGTTCCGATGCCGCTTCGCTCGACGCGGCGCGCACGGGAGCGCGCATCAGGTCGCCGGCAGCGGCGCCGGGACCTGGTGCGGCTCGGGCTCGGGAATCGGCACCGGGATCGGCCTGATCAGCCGCGCGCGCGCGTCCGCCGCGGTGTGCCAGAGGTTCCACGCCATCACCACCATGCCGCCGAGCACGAGCGTGCCGCCGAGGAAGCGCACCGCGTAGTACGGCTTGGCCGCGACCAGGCTCTCGATGAACGAATAGGCCAGCGAGCCGTCCGGCCGCGTCGCGCGCCACATCAGGCCCTCGGTCACGCCGGCCGCCCACATCGCCAGCACGTACAGCAGCAGGCCCATCGTGTGCATCCAGAAATGCACCTCCATCGCGCGGCGCGAGTGCATCGCCGGCCGGCCGAGCGCGCGCGGCGCCATCGCGTAGAGCGAGCCGATCGTGATCATCGCCACCCAGCCGATCGAGCCGGAGTGCACGTGCGCGATCGTCCAGTCGGTGTAGTGCGAGAGCGAGTTCACGCTCTTGATCGCCATCATCGAGCCTTCGAACGTCGAGGCGGCGTAGAACACCAGCGACAGCACCATGAACTTGGCCGCCGGATCGGTCTTGAGCTTCTCCCACGAGCCGTTGAACGTGAGCAGGCCGTTGGCGGCCGAGCCCCAGCTCGGCATCAGCAGCACCAGCGAGAACGCCATGCCGACCGACTGCACCCAGTCGGGCAGCGCCGAGTACAGCAGGTGGTGCGAGCCGGCCCACATGTAGACCGAGATCAGCGCCCAGAAATTGACGATCGAGAAGCGGTAGCTCCAGAGCGGCTGCTGCGCCTGGCGCGGCACGAAGTAGTACATCATCCCGAGGAAGCCGGCGGTCAGGAAGAACGCCACCGCGTTGTGGCCGTACCACCACTGCACCATCGCGTCGACGACGCCGGAATAGATCGGGTAGGACTTCCACAGCGACACCGGCAGCGCGAGGTTGTTGACCACGTGCAGCAGGCCGACCGCGATGATGAACGCGCCGTAGTACCAGTTGGCCACGTAGATGTGGCGGATGCGCCGGCGCGCCAGCGTGGCGAAGAACACCCAGCCGAACGCGATCCAGACCACGGCGATCAGCACGTCGATGAACCATTCCGGCTCGGCGTATTCCTTGCTCTGCGTGATGCCGAGCGGCATCGTCGTCATCGACAGCAGGCAGGCGAGCTGCCAGCCCCAGAACGTGAACTCGGCCACCCGCCCGTACGCGAGCCGCGTGTGCCCGGTGCGCTGCACGACGTAGTAGCAGGTGCCGATCAGCGCCGAGCCGCCGAACGCGAAGATCACGCCGAAGGTGTGGTCCGGGCGCAGCCGGCTGAACGTGAGCCAGGGCAGGTCGAAGTTCAGCGCCGGCCAGGCGAGCTCCGCGGCGACGTAGACGCCGACGGCCATGCCGACGATGCCCCAGACGGCGGCGGCGAGCAGGAACAGCCGCACGATCCGGTCGTCGTAGGTTTCCATGTTGGGCATCGTGTTCCCCTTCGCGTTCGGCCTGTCGCCATCATCGGCGTTCGTCGCGTTCGCGATGTCGGGCACAGTGACGCACCTTCGCCGTTCGCGGCGCGGCGGAACGTCGCAGCGGCGCGCGCGGCGCCGGTTTCGCCGCGCCGCCGCTCCGGCTACGATGCGCCCATCCGCGCGGCGGAGCGCCGGCGCGGTCGCTGGCGCGCGGCGGCGAAGCGGAACGGGCGACGGGGGATGCGATGAACGAGCGGTCCACGGGCATGGACGAGGCCGAGCTCCAGGCGCTGTGCGCCCGCTGGCCCGGCGTCACGCGTTCGATCAAGTGGGAAGTCGACCTGGTCTTCAGCGTCGCGAACAAGATGTTCGCGGTGATGTGCACGCTCGGTCCCGAGCGCGGGCGGCTGTCGTTCAAGGTCGACGCCGAGCGCTTCCTCGAGCTAACCGCGCAGCCGGGCATCGCGCCGGCGCACTACATGGCGCGCGCGTTCTGGATCAGCATCGTCGAGCCCGAGCGCTTCGCCACCGACGAGCTCGCCGGCTTCGTGCGCCGCTCCTACGAGCTGGTGCGCGCGAACCTGCCGAAGAAGACGCAGGCGGCGCTCGGCGACTAGGCGCGTCGCGAACGGCCGCGGCGGCGCTGCTAGACTGGCCCGCCGCGCGGCGGACGCGGCCCGATTCGATCCACGGAGCGATCCGATGTCCGGCAAGGCCGACTCGCTGAAAACGCTCTTCTTCGCGCTCGGCGCGAACTTCGCGATCTTCCTCTCCAAGGCGTTCGCCGCGTTCGTCACCGGCTCCGGCGCGATGGCCGCCGAGGCCGTGCATTCGCTGGCCGACTGCGGCAACCAGGGGCTGCTGCTGATCGGCATGCGGAACGCCCGGGCGCCGGCGACGCCGGACCATCCGCTCGGCCAGGGCAAGGCGATCTACTTCTGGTCGTTCCTGGTCGCGCTGCTGCTGTTCTCGGTGGGCGGCGCGTTCTCGATCTACGAGGGCATCCACAAGCTGTCCTCGCCCGAGCCGCTCAGGTGGCCGTGGCTGGCGGTCGGCGTGCTCGCCTTCGGCATCGCCGCCGAGAGCGTGTCGATGTGGGGCTGCCTGCGCGAGGTGGCCAAGGCGCGCGCCGGGCGCAGCCTGTGGCGCTGGTTCCGCGAGAGCCGGCAGAGCGAACTGATCGTGATCTTCGGCGAGGACCTCGCCGCGCTGCTCGGCCTGACATTCGCGTTGCTCGCGGTGCTGCTGACGCTGGCCACCGGCAACCCCGTGTTCGACGCGCTCGGCACGCTGGCGATCGGCGTGCTGCTGATCGTCGTCGCCGTGTTCGTCGCGGTCGAGGTCAAGGCGCTGCTGATCGGGCAGAGCAGCGAGCCCGCGCTCGAGGCCGACATCCGGCGCTTCCTCGCCGGGCGCCCGGAGATCGTGCGCGTGTTCAACCTGATCACGCTGCAGCTCGGCAGCGACGTCATGCTGGCGGTCAAGGCCGAGATCCGCGGCGACGGCCCCGGCGGCCTGGTCGACGCGATCAACGCGGTCGAGAAGGACCTGAAGGCGCGCTTCGCGGAGATCCGCTGGTCGTTCTTCGAGCCGGACGTCGTCGACTAGGCCGTCGTGCGACCGTCCGCCATGCCGCCGCCGCGCCGCGCGCGTGCCGTGGCCGCGCCCGCCGCGCGTGCGCGTCGCCTGCTCGGCTGGGCCGCGTATGCGGGCGCCTGGCTCGCGCTCGGGCTGTGGCTCGCGCTCAACACGCTCGTCGGCCGGCAGAACGCCGGCCAGCCGATCGCGGCCTGGGAGCCTTTGACCTGGGAGCTCAGCAGCGTCGCGATCGTCGCCGTGCTCGCGCTGGCGGTCGCCCGCTTCGAGCGGCGCTTTCCGCTTTCCGGACCCGGCTGGCCGCGCCGGCTGCCGCTGCACCTGGCCGCCGTGCTCGCGTTCTCGGCGCTGCACGTGACGGCGATGTTCGCCCTGCGCATGCTGGTCTACCGCCTCGCCGGCACGCGCTACGACTACGGCGACCCGTGGCTCGCGTTCGCCTACGAGCTGCAGAAGGACCTGATCACCTACGCGACGATCGCCGGCGCCTGCGTCGCCTGGCGCGCCGTGCGGCTGCGCCGCGAGCGCGAGCTCGCCGTGGTGCGGCTCGAGCGCGACCTCGGCGAGGCGCGCCTGGCCCAGCTCACCGCGCAGATCGAGCCGCATTTCGTGTTCAACACGTTGAACGCGATCTCCAACCGCATGCACGAGGACGTCGACGCGGCCGACCGCATGATCGCCGCGTTCGCCGAGCTGCTGCGCGCGGCGCTCGCCGAATCCGGCACGGCGCAGGTGCGCGTGGCCGACGACGTGCTCTGGCTGGAACGCTATTTCGAGCTGATGGGCGAACGCTTCCGCGGCCTGCTGGAGCCCCGCGTCGAGCTCGATCCGGCGGCGCGCGACGCGCGCATCCCGCGCCTGCTCCTGCAGCCGCTGGTCGAGAACGCGTTCGCGCACGGCCTCAGGAGCGGGCGCGGGTGCATCGAGGTGACGATCCGCGCCGACGGCGATCGCCTGCGGCTGTCGGTGCAGGACGACGGCGTCGGCATCGATGCCGGATTCCGCGACGGCATCGGCCTCGGCAACGTGCGCAGCCGGCTCGCGCTGTCGTACCCGGGCGACCATCGCTTCGCGATCGCGCCGCGCGCCGGCGGCGGCACGCGCGTCGACATCGACCTGCCGCTGGCGCGCGATGGCTGAGATCCGCGTCGCCATCGTCGAGGACGAACCGCCGGCGCGCGCCAAGCTGCGCCGCCTGCTCGATGCGCAGGGCGGCTACCGCATCGTCGCCGAAGCCGGCGACGTCGCCGGCGGCCTCGCCGCGCTGCGCGACGGCAAGCCGGACCTGCTGTTCCTGGACGTGCAGCTCGGCGCCGGCAGCGGCTTCGACCTGCTCGCGCGCGCCGCGCCGCCGTATCCGCTGGTCGTGTTCACCACCGCGTTCCACGCGCACGCGCTGCGCGCGTTCGAGTACGCCGCGCTCGACTACCTGCTCAAGCCGTTCGACCGCGCGCGCTTCGAGCGCGCGCTGGCGCGCGTGGCCGAGCGCATGGCCGAGCGCGGCCGCGGCGACGGCGCGGCGGACGAGGAGCGCCTGCGGCGGCTGGGCGGGGCGCTGGCGCACACGCCGCGGCTGGACCGCCTCGTCGTGCACGAGCGCGGCCGCTGCCTGGCCGTGCCGGTCGCCGACGTGCAGCGCCTGAGCGCGGCCGGCAACTACGTCGAGGTGCACGCCGCCGGGCGGCGCCACCTGATCCGCGCGACGCTGTCGCGCCTGGCCCAGCGCCTGGATCCGGCCGAGTTCCTGCGCGTGCACCGCTCGCACCTGGTGCGCGCCTCGTTCATCGCCGCGGTCGCGCCGTGGGCGCACGGCGACCTCAGGCTGACGCTCGCCGACGGCGAGGAACTGCTGCTGAGCCGCCGCTACCGGGCCTTGCTGCCCGACGGCTGGCCGCGCGCAGGCTAGGCGCGACGCTCAGCCGTGCGCGCGCGCCGGCAGGCCGTGCCCGCCGACCGGCTCGGTCTCGTGGTGGTCGGAGAAGCCGGCGATCAGCGGCTTGGCGCGCTCGATCGCCCGCTTCACCGCCGGCAGCTGCAGCGAGGCGCGGTGGCTCTCGCGGTCGGTCCACACCTCGCTGATCCAGATCGCGTCGGCGTCGTTCGGGTCGCGCGCGACCACGTAGCTCAGGCAGCCGGGCATGCCGCCGATGCCTTCGAGCAGGATCTCGATCAGCGCGTCGCGCCGGCCGGCGACGGCGGTCATCTTGCCTATCAGTCCGTACATGGGAGCGGCTCCTTCGGCCGATGCGCGACGGGTAGCGAGCGAAGCCAGCGCGGCCGCGCAGGGCAGGGCGACGAAGCGGCGTCGAGTCATGCCCATGGCGGACTCCGGCAGGCGGTCGCCGCCATGGTCGGATGCCGGTCCGCCGCGCGTCAACCGGCGCGCGCGTCCCGCTCGCGTCGCGCCCGGTCCCGCCGGTCACATTTCGCTGGCGCCGGCGCCGCGCCGCGGATGGAATCGCGGCCTTTCCGGGGAGACGACGATGCGCCCGATCCTGCTGCTCGCGGCCGCCTGCGCGGCGGCCGCCCATGCCGAGCCGTTCGAATGGAGCGCCTACGGCGGCGACGGGCGCGGGCAGCGCCACGCGCCGCTGGCGCAGATCACGCCGCACAACGTCGCCCGCCTCGAGCTCGCCTGGACGTTCCGCACCGGCGAGCTCGGCCAGGGCTTCGCGCGCGCCGGCCAGGCGCTGACGTTCGAGGCGACGCCGCTGCTGGTCGGCGGCACGCTCTACGTCGGCACCGCCACCGGCAAGGTGTTCGCGCTGGATGCCGCCAGCGGCACCGAGCGCTGGCGCTTCGACGCGCAGGTCGACCGCAGCCGCGACTACTCGGAGATGACCACGCGCGGCGTCAGCTGGTGGCGCGACGCGCAGGCGCCGGCCGGCGCGGCCTGCGCCGAGCGCATCGTGTTCGCGACGATCGACGCGCGCCTCTTCGCCGTCGACGCGCGCAGCGGCCGGCGCTGCGCGGACTTCGGCGCGAACGGCGAGGTGGCGCTGTCGCGCGGCGTGCGCCTGATCGAGCGCCGGCTCGGCAACTACCAGGTCACCTCGCCGCCGGCGATCGCCGGCGACGTCGCCGTGGTCGGCTCGTCGATCGGCGACAACGGCGGCACCGATCTCGAGCTCGGCGTGGTGCGCGGCTACGACGTGCGCAGCGGCCGCCTGCTCTGGCACTGGGACCCGATTCCGCGTGCCGCGCGGATGCCGAAGGACGCGGCCGATCCCGACTTCGGCGAGATCGACGACCAGCAGGCGCGTTGGACCGGCGCCGCCAACGCCTGGGCGCCGTTCGCCGTCGACGCCGAGCGCGGCCTGGTGTTCGTGCCGACCGGCTCGGCCAGCCCGGACTTCTTCGGCGGCGAGCGGCCGGGCGACAACCGCTGGGCCAGCTCGCTGGTCGCGCTGCGCGCGGCGAGCGGCGAGCTGGCCTGGGGACGCCAGCTCGTGCATCACGACCTGTGGGACTACGACACCGCTTCGCAGCCGATGCTGATCGACCTGCCGCGCGACGGCCGCGACGTGCCGGCGGTGGTGCAGCTGACCAAGACCGGCCAGGTGTTCGTGTTCGCGCGCGAAACCGGCGAGCCGCTGTTCCCGATCGAGGAGCGGCCGGTGCCGCAGGGCGCGGTGGCCGGCGAGACGCCGTCGCCGACGCAGCCGTTCTCGTCGCTGCCGCCGCTGGTGCCGCAGGCGAAGGTGACGCCGGACGACGCATGGGCCTGACGTTCTGGGACCGCAACGCCTGCCGCGACGCCATCGCCGCGCTGCGCAGCGAAGGCATCTTCACGCCGCCGAGCCTCGAGGGCACGATCGAGCGGCCCGGCTACGCCGGCGGCTCGAACTGGGGCGGCGGCGCCTGGGATCCGCAGCGCCGCCTGCTGATCGCCAACGTCATGGACCTGCCGTTCGTGGTCACGCTGATTCCGCGCGCCAGGCTCGGCGCGGACTACGACTCGGGCAAGTACCAGGACTGGGAATACGCGCGCATGAGCGGCACGCCGTACGCGATGCGGCGCGCGCTGCTGAAGTCGCCGCTCGGCGCGCCGTGCACCGCGCCGCCGTGGGGCAAGCTGGTCGCCCTCGACCTCGCCCGCGGCACCATCGCCTGGGAGACGCCGCTCGGCACCTCGCGCGACCAGGCGCCGTGGCCGTTCTGGACGATCCGCGGCGTGCCGAACATGGGCGGTCCGCTGGCGACCGCCGGCGGCCTGGTCTTCATCGGCGCGACCACCGACGACTACCTGCGCGCGTTCGACAGCGCCACCGGCGCCGAGCTGTGGAAGGCGCGCCTGCCGGCCGGCGCGCAGGCCACGCCGATGAGCTACGCGGTCGGCGGGCGGCAGTACGTCGTCGTCGCCGCCGGCGGGCACGCCAAGCTCGGCACGACGCGCGGCGACTACGTGCTGGCGTACGCGCTGCCCGCGGCCGAGGCCGCCGCGGCGCCCTGAGCCGCCGCACGGCGCGCCCGCCGCGCCGGCGCTATCATCGGCGCGCCGCACGCGGGGAGCGCGCCATGCCGAGATCGCTGCCGCCGGTTTCGATCGACCAGGTGCTGGCCTTCGTCGCGCTCGCGCGCGCCGGCAGCCTGCACGCGGCGGCCGCGGAGCTGCATCTGTCCGACGAGGGCCTGCGCAGCCGGCTGTTGACGCTGGAGCAGCGGCTGCGCACGCCGCTGTACCGCAAGGCGCGCGGCCGCCGCGGCGAGGTGGAGCGCGAGGGCCAGGCGTTCCTGCCCAAGGCGCGCCGCTTCATCGAGCAGGCGCAAGCGCTCACCGACGCGCTCGCGCCGGCGCCGGCGCCGCGCGAGGTCGGCGTCGCGGCCAGCCACTACCTCACGTACTACCTGCTGATCGACGCCGTGCGCGCGTTCCGCCGCGAGTTTCCCGAGATCTCGGTGCGCCTGCGCACGCGCACCGAACGGCAGATCGTCGCGGACCTGGGCGAGGACGCCACGCTGGCGCTCGGCATCTGCGCGCCGCAGGACTATCCCAGCGGCTTGGCATTCCTGCCGTGGTTCACGATGGGCTGGTACTTCATCGCCGCCGCCGGCCATCCGCTGCTGCGCCGCGCCGCGCTCGGCCTGGCCGACGTCGCCGACGAGCCGCTGATCATGTTCGAGCCGGGATCGACCGGGCGCGAGCACGTGCTCGAGGCGTTCTACCGCTGCGAGCTGACGCCGCGCATCGCGATGGAAGCGACCACGACGCAGATCATCGTGCGCATGGTCGAGGCCGGCCTGGGCACGGCGATCGTGCCGCTGCTGCCGTCCGGCGCGGTCACGCGCGGGTTCGACGTCGGCGCGGTGCCGCTCGGCGAGAGCATCCGCCCGATCGGCTCGGGCATCCTGTGCCGCCCGGACTGGCGCGACGACGCGGGCGTGCGCGCATTCGTCGACTTCGTGCTCGCCTCGCGGCCCTGAGCGGCGTTCCGCCGCGCCGCCCTCGTCCGGGCAAAAACACGACGTCGGCGAACGAAACCTGTTGGCCGGCTGCGCGGCACGCGCACTAGGCTGCCCGCCGCCGGACGACGCATCGCTCCGGCGCACGGGGCGCGCGGGGCGCCGGGAGACGCACATGAGCAAGCAGCACGGGCATGCCGGCGCCAGCGCCGGCGCACGCAGGACGGGCGCGCGCGGGCGGTGCGCGCGAGGCATGGCGACGGCGCGGCTGGCCGCGGCGCTGGTCCTGGCGCTCGGCGCCGCCGCGCCGCCGGCCGCAGCAACGGCGCCGCCGCCCACGCGGCCGGCGGCCGTGGTCACCAACTGCAACGACGACGGCCCGGGCAGCCTGCGCGCCGCGGTCGCCGCCGCCGTCAGCGGCGACGTGATCGACCTGACCGCGCTCACCTGCAGCACGATCACGCTGACCACCGGGGCGATCGCCACCGGCGCGCGCGATCTCAGCCTGGTCGGCCCGGGCGCGTTCGCGCTGACCATCGACGCGCAGAATCGCGATCGCGCCTTCCTGCATCTCGGCACCGGGCGGCTCTCGCTGAGCGGCCTGTGGGTCGACAACGGACGCAAGTACCAGCCGGACGGCTTCGCCAAGGGCGGCTGCATCGCGTCGAGCGGCCGCGTCGCCCTGGACCACGTGTTCGTGACCCGCTGCGAGGCGCGCAGCAACGATGCGGCGCAGTTCGCGCTCGGCGGCGCGGTCTACGCCAGGACCGGCATCGACCTCGTCGGCGGCGCGATCTACAGCAGCACGGCGACCGACCCGGCCGCGTTCGCCAACGGCGGCGGCCTGTTCACGCCGGGGCAGGTGACGATGACGTACGCCCTGATGAAGTTCAACCGCGCCGACCTCAAGGGCGGCGCGATCTTCGCCGGCGGCGGCGTGGCGATCGAGTCGAGCTTCATCGGCTACGGCAGCGCGCACACCGGCGGCGGGATCTACGCCAACGGCAACGTCGACATCCGGTCCACGACCATCGCCAGCAACAGCGCGGCCGTCGCCGGCGGCCTGATGGCGGTCGACGTCGGCGGCACGTCGGCGCTGCGCATCGTCGGCAGCACGATCAGCACGAATGCGGGCGCGCACGCCGGCGTGCGCATCGACGGCTTTCCGGCGGCGGCGATCGCGAACAGCACGATCGCGTTCAACCAGGGCCCGGACGCCGGCGGCGCGGCGGCGGGCGTGTCGTTCGCCGCCGGCACGACGCTGGAGCTGCAGAGCACGATCCTGGCCGACAACCGGGTGGACCTCGGCGGCGCCACGGCGCTGCGCGATCTGGGTTCCGACGCCGGCGGCGGCATCGCGCCGGGCAGCGCCAACAACCTGGTGACGCATGCGGACGTCGCGCTGCCGCTGCCGTTCACGTCCGCCGAGCCGCGCCTGTTCTCGCTGTCGTGGTCGAACGGGTTTCCGCCGACGCATCCGCTGTCGCCGACCAGCCCGGCGGTCGACGCCGGCAACAACGCGGCCGGACTGGCATTCGACGAACGCGGACCGGGCCATCCGCGCGTCATCGGCGCCGCCGCGGACATCGGCGCCTACGAGCTGGACCTGGCCGACGTGATCTTCGCGGACGGGCTGGATTGAGCGGACCGGCACGGCGCGTCGGCGCGGCGCCGCAAGGGCGGCCGCGCCGCGCCGCCGCCGACGATGGCGCGGCTACGGCGGCAGCGGCGCGTCCTCGTCGGCGCGACTGCGCCTGAGCAGCGCGGCCAGCGCCGGCGGGGTGACGATCGAGGTCAGCAACGACATCGCCACGATGACGGCGTAGGTCTCGCCGGAGAACACGCCGGCGGCCAGGCCGAGGCTCGCGATGACCACGCCGACCTCGCCGCGCGGCACCATGCCGACGCCGACGATCGTCGCGCCGCGGCGCCCGAGCGACAGCGCGCCGAGGAAGCCGCCGATGAACTTCGACACCACGGCGATCGCGGTGACGACCAGCAGCGTCCACAGCGCGCCGGCGCTGGTGAACACGCCGAGGTCGATCTTCGCGCCGGTGATCACGAAGAAGAACGGCGTCAGCAGCGCCAGCAGCGGCTGCATCTGATGCTCGAGTTCCTCGCGCTGGTGCATCTCCGAGGCGATCATGCCGGCGAGGAACGCGCCGATGATCGCGGCCAGGCCGAACTCGGTGGACAGGAACGCGAGACCCAGGCAGATCGCCAGCGCGATCGTCAGCGGCGACATCGGATTGATCGGCCGGTCCAGCCAGTGCGCGCGCCGGCGCATGACGCGCGTGCCCACCCAGCCGATCACGGCGACGAAGCCGACCGCCTGCGCGAGCACCAGCAGCAGGCTGCCGACGTGGACGCCTTCGCCGCCCTGCAGCGAGGTGACCACGCCGAGCAGCAGCATCGCCAGGATGTCGTCGATGACCGCGGCGCCGAGGATCACGCGGCTCTCGACGCGCGTGATGACGCCGAGCTCCTGCAGCACGCGCGCGGTGATGCCGGCCGAGGTGGCGACGAACGCCGCCGCGACGAACAGCGACTTCATCCAGTCGAAGCCGCTGCCGTGCGCCCACAGCGCGCCGAGCACGAACGGCACGATCACGCCGAGCAGGCCGACCAGGAACGCGCTGCTGCCGACCTTCTTGAGCTCGTCCAGGCGCGTCTCCAGGCCGACGGAGAACAGCAGCAGCACGACGCCGATCTCGGCGAGCACGTCGAGCGGCGAGCCGGCCAGGATCTGATCGGCGCCGATCCAGCCGAGCGCCGACGGGCCGATGGCGCAGCCGGCGATGATCTCGCCGACCACCCCGGGCAGCTTCAGCCGCTGGGCGATCTCGGCGCCGACCTGCGCGGCGACGAAGATCGCGAACAGCGTGAGCAGTATCTGTGCGCCGTGATGCATGGGCGTGCCGATCCGTGGGGAAGTAGGAACGGCGGCACGCTGGCACGACGCCGCCGCGATCGCAAGTCTCGGCTGGATCCGGAGCAGGCGCGAGCTGCTCGTCCGCTTCGGCGCGCCGCGGCGCGCATTGCGTTTTCGCCGCCGTCGCCGGATGCTTGCGCGCAGCCGGCGGCGACGCGTGTCGCCGCGCCGCGGGGAGAGCGACGATGGCCGAACGCGCGATGCGCGAGCCGATGTCCAAGGTGGATACGGCGTGGCTGCGCATGGAGCGGCCGACCAACCGCATGATGATCACCGGCGTGCTGACGTTCGCCGCGCCGCTCGATCCGGCCGCGCTGAAGGCGCTGCTCGCCGAGCGCTTCCTGGCGTTCCGGCGCTTCCGCCAGCGCGCCGTCGTCGGCGCGAACGGCGCCTGGTGGCGGCTCGACGACGACTTCGACCTCGACTGGCACGTGCGCGTCGCCGCGCTGCCGGGCGCCGCCGGCAAGGCCGAGCTCGAGGACTTCGTCAGCGCGCTGGCCAGCGCGCCGCTCGACGCGTCCAAGCCGCTGTGGCAGTTCCACCTGGTGGAGAACTACCGCGGCGGCAGCGCATTGGTCGCGCGCATCCACCATTGCTACGCCGACGGCCTGGCGCTCGTGCAGGTGCTGCTCTCGCTCACCGACACCGCGCCGCAGCCGGAGGCGCGCGCGCAGCTCGCCAGGACCTGGCTCCGGCGCGATCGCGGCAGCGTGCTCGAGCGGCTGCTCGAGCCGGTGCAGGGCGGGCTGCAGAAGCTGCTCGAGGCCGGCAACCGCACCTGGGAGACGCTGGCGCAGCTCCTGGCCGACCCGGCCGTCGCCGCGACGTTCGCGCGCGAAGGCAGCGAGATCACGCGCGAGCTGGCGATCGCGCTGACGCTGCCGGACGATCCGAAGACCGTCCTGAAAGGCCGGCTCGGCGTCGCCAAGCGCGTGGCCTGGGCCGAGCCGCTGCCGCTCGAGGAGGTCAAGACGCTCGGCCGCGCGCTCGGCTGCACCGTCAACGACGTGCTGCTCGCCTGCGCGGCCGGCGCGATCCGCGCGTACCTGCGCGACCTCGGCGAGGCCGTCGACGGCCTGACGATCCGCGCCACCGTGCCGGTGAACCTGCGCCCGCTCGAGCACGCCCGGAAGCTCGGCAACCATTTCGGTCTGGTGTTCCTCGACCTGCCGGTCGGCGAGCCCAATCCGCTGCGCCGGCTCGAGCGCGTCGCCGCCTGCATGCGCGACCTCAAGGGGCGGCGCCAGGCGGTCGTCGCGTTCGGCCTGCTCGCCGCGCTCGGCATGGCGCCGGCCGCGCTGCAGGGCCCGGCGCTGGAGCTGTTCAGCCGCAAGGCCACCGCGGTCGCCACCAACGTGCCCGGCCCGCAGCAGCCGCTGTTCATGGCCGGCGCCGAGATCCGCGAGCTGATGTTCTGGGTGCCGCAGACCGGCTCGATCGGGCTGGGCCTGTCGATCCTGAGCTACAACGGCCACGTCCATTTCGGCGTGATCGGCGACCGCCGCTGCGTGCGCGATCCCGACGCGGTCGTGCAGCGCTTCGGCAGCGAGTTCGAGAAGCTCGTGCTGATCGCGCTGATGGAGGACTGGAGCGAGGACTTCGGCGCCGCCGACGCCGCGGCGACGCTCGCGCGCTTCCTGCAGGCCCGCCCGCGGCGAAGTGCGGCCAGGGCTGCGCGGACGCCGGCGACGCGCGACTAGGCGCGCGGCGAGACTGGCGCATCCCGAAGCGTTTACCTCTCCCGCTCGCGGGAGAAGGGAGGCAAAGGCGACGGCGCCGGTCAGCCCTCGCGCAGCACCATCAGCCTGCGCTCGGTCATGTCCTCGATCGCGTAGCGCACCCCCTCGCGGCCGAGTCCCGAGCGCTTGACGCCGCCGTAGGGCATGTTGTCGACGCGGAAGCTCGGCACGTCGTTGACCACGACGCCGCCGACCTCGAGCGCGTCCCAGGCCCGCGTCGCATGCGCGAGCGAATCGGTGAACACGCCGGCCTGCAGGCCGTAGTCGGAATCGTTGACCTTCGCGAGCGCGTCGTCGAACGCGTCGAACGGCGCGAGCACGGTGACCGGCCCGAACGCTTCGAGGCGGTTGAGCTTCGCCTCGCGCGGCACGTTCTCGAGCACGCTCGCCTCGAGCATGTTGCCGCTGCGGCCGCCGCCGCAGAGCAGCCTGGCGCCGGCGGCGACGGCCTCGGCGGTCCATTGCTCGAGGCGCTTCGCCGCGGCTTCGTCGATGACCGGCCCGAGGAACGTGTCGCGCTGCTTCGGGTCGCCGGCCTTGAGCGCCCGGGTCGCGGCGACGAAGCGCTCGCGCACCTCGTCGTACAGCGAGGAATGCGCGAAGACGCGCTGCACCTTGATGCAGCTCTGGCCGGACTGGTAGTACGCGCCGAAGATCAGCCGCTCGATCACGTGCTCGAGCTTCGGCCGCTGGTCGGCGTCGACGATGCAGGCGGCGTTGCCGCCGAGCTCCAGCACGACCTTCTTGCGGCCGGCCTTGGCCTTGAGCTCCCAGCCGGTCTGGCCGCCGGTGAACGACAGCAGCTTCAGGCGCTCGTCGGACACGAACGGGTCGGCGTCCTCGACGCGGCAGGGCAGGATCGAGTACGCGCCTTTCGGCAGGTCGGTCTCGGCCAGGATCTCGCCGATGATCAGTGCGCCGACCGGGGTTTTTTCCGAAGGCTTGAGCACGAACGGGCAGCCCGCGGCGATCGCCGGCGCCACCTTGTGCGCGACCAGGTTCAGCGGGAAGTTGAACGGCGTGATGAACGAGCAGGCGCCCACCGGCACGCGCTGCACGAAGCCGCGATAGCCTTCGGCGCGCTTGGAGATCTCCAGGTTCAGCACCTCGCCGTCGATGCGCACGGCTTCCTCCGCGGCGACGCGGAACGTGTCGATCAGCCGCGTGACCTCGCCCTCGGCGTCGCGGATCGGCTTGCCGGCCTCGACGCAGAGCGCCAGCGCCAGCTCGTCGAAGCGCTCGCGGAAGCGCGCCATGCAGTGCTCGAGCACGGCCTGGCGCGCGTGCGGCGGGAAGCGCCGCATCGGCGCCTCGGCGTCGACCGCGGCGGCGATCGCCGCCTGGATCGTCGGCGCGTCCGCCAGCGCGGCGCGCGTGGCGATCTCGCCCGAATACTTGTCGCGCACCTCCAGCGCGGTGTTCGCCTGCACCGGCCGGTTCGCGAGATAGAGCGGATAGGTCTTGGCGAGCATGAGGCCTCCGGATGCGGGCCGCGCCCGGGCGCGCGGCGGTCCGGCCACTTTACGCGGGCCGTGGTGAACGGCGCGAATCGGCTGCGCCGCCGCGTCTGCGCCGTCTCCGCCGCGGGCACGGCGAGAACGCCGGACGCGGAAGGCACCGAGCGAAGGGCGGGAAGGCGCGTCGCCGGCACCTGCTAGACTGGTGCGCATGGGCATCGTGGGGGAAGGCGCCGGCGACATCGACACGCTGATCGACGGCGTGCGCGGCGGCGTTCCCGGTGCGGCCGACCGCCTGTTCGCGCTGCTGTACGAGGACTTCCGCGACCAGGCGCACCGGCTGCTGCGCGCCGGGCCGCGGCAGACGCTGTGCACCACCGAGCTCGTCAACGAAACCTGGCTGCGCCTGAGCGGCCGCTCGCTGTCGGTGGAGAGCCGGCGGCATTTCTTCAACCTGGCCGCGTGCGCGATGCGCCAGCTGCTGATCGACCGCGCGCGCCACCGCGCCGCGGAGAAGCGCGGCGACGGCGAGGACGCGCTGACCCTGCGCGCGGCCGCCGACGTGGCCGCGGAAGAGCCCTTCGACGTGCTCGCGCTCGACCGCGTGATGAACGAGCTGGCGAAGGTCGATCCGGCGCTGGCCGAGCTGGCCCAGCTGCACCTGTTCGCCGGCCTCGGCACGGCCGAGATCGCCGAGCTGCGCGGGGTCAGCGAGCGGACCGTGTTCCGTGACTGGCGCAGCGCGCGCATGTTCCTGCTGAGGCAGATCGAGGAATCGGCATAGCCGGCGGCCGGCGCCGGCCGCCGGTGGTCCAGGTTTCCCCACGCGCCGCCGCGAAAGGCGCCGCAAGTCCCGCCGCCGCTCGGCCCGGCCCCGCGGGCCGCGGGGCCATCGGTCGTCCGCACGCCGTCTGTCAGTAAGCCGTGGCGCGATCCGTAAGAGTCATTCAGACCCCCTGCGGAGAACGTCGTGTCGAACCGTCATCTCGCCAGCGCCCTGTTCGGGCTCTCGTGCCTTCTCCTTCTCCTCGCCGCGCCCGCGCGCGCCGGCACCGTCTGCGTCAAGGACGTGGCCGGCCTCGAGAGCGCGCTGGCCTCGTTCGAGCATCTGCCCGACGGCTCCACGCTGACGGTCAAGCTGGCCCGGGGCACCTACGCGGTCGGCGACCAGCTCGCCTACATGTACGGCTCCAATGCCGACGGCGAGGTCGGCCTGAAGCTGCTCGGCGGCTACTCGTCCGACTGCTCGAGCCGCACGCTCGATCCGGCCAACACCGTGCTCGACGGCCTCGACGCGCCCGCCTCGGGCTTCGGCTTCCTGCTGCGCGGCGAGGCCAATGCGCTGATCGAGGGCATCAGCTTCACGCGCTTCGTCGGCAAGTCGACCATCTACTGGTCGGAGGACGAGGTGCTGCTGCTCTCGTCCACCACGTCCGGCAGCGACAGCCAGGTCTTCGAGGTGCGCCAGTGTCGCTTCACGCACAACAAGGGCCAGAACATCGTGCGCCTGAGCGGCGCGCAGATGCGGTTCGTCAACAATCTCGTCGTCGACAGCACGCTGGCGCAGGCGGAGAACGGCGGCATCGACCTGGGCGCGTTCACGGTCACGCTGGACGCCGACGTCGACGGCATGGTCACCGCGACGAACAACACGATCACGGGCACGCGCGGCGGCCCGGCGATGCGCATCGGCACGCTGATCACCGGCGACAGCGAACGCATCAGCGAGGTGACCGACAACATCCTCTGGAACAACCAGAACCTCGACATCCTGTTCACCGGCACGACCGAGCACGTCTACCCGCTGCTGGCGAGCTTCAACCTCTACGCGTCCAGCAACAGCAACTTCCCGCAGAGCCCGACCGACCTGCACGTCGATCCGCGCTTCGTCGACGCGGCGAACGGAAACTTCCGCCTGGCCAGCAACTCGCCGGCAATCAACAAGGGCGCGTTCGTGCAGCTGATGGGCTTCCCGGCGCGCGACCTCGACGGCAATCCGCGCATCGTCGGCAGCCGCATCGACATCGGCGCCTACGAGTCGGCCATCGACGACACCACCACGGCCGTGGTGACCACGACCTCCGACAACGGCAGCAACGCCGCGCCGACGCCGGGCTCGCTGCGCGCGGCGATCAAGGCCGGCAACGCCGCCGGCGGTCCGTTCCGCATCGTCTTCGACGTGCCCGGCGGCTGCCCGCACCTGCTTTCGCTGGCCGCGCCGATGCTCGACGTCACCGGCGACGTGACCATCGACGGCACCACGCAACCGGGCTGGACGCCGAACGACCGCTACGGCGCGTTCGACGCGAACCTGTGCTTCTTCGTCAACGGCGCCGGCAACGCGAACACGCCGTGGGCGCTGCACGTGCCGTCGACCGCGCCGGCCGCGGCGCGCCTGGTCGTGCGCGGCCTCGGCTTCGCCGGCTTCACCGACGCGGCGATCAAGCTCGAGGGCGGCCGCAACCACCGCATCGCCGGCAACCTGTTCGGCGCGATCCCGTTCACGCCGCAGAACGCCAACGCGATCCGCGTGACCGGCCAGTCCGGCGGCGCGTTCGTCGGCGGCTACGACGATCCGGCCGCGCTGAACCTGATCGCGGTCAGCAGCGCCGCCGGCATCTACCTGGACAACGCGAGCGGCGGCTCGACCGTCGCCAACAACGTCATCGGCTTCCAGGCCGACGGCGTCGGCAACGGCGGCAACGCGAGCGGGGTGCTCGTGTTCAATTCGCCGAACAACGTGATCCAGTACAACTACGTCGGCAACAGCGCCTCGAGCGCGATCACGCTGTCGGGCGCCGCCTCGTCCGGCAACCTCGTGCAGTACAACACGATCGGCGAGAACGCCGACGGCGACGCGGCCCCGAACGGAAGCGGCGGCGTGCTGATCAACTTCGCGGCCAGGAACAACACGATCGGCGCGCCGCTGAACGCCACCTGGGGCGGCAACTTCATCGTCAACGGCACGGGTCCCGGCGTGTGGATCTCGCCGAGCGGCGGCAGCGGCAACCGCGTGCTCGACAACGTGTTCTACGGCAACACCGGTCTCGACGTCGACCTGGCCCAGGCCGGGCCGAGCGCGAACCAGGCGACCAATCCGGCGAGCGGCCCGAACGGCCTGCAGAACTACCCGGTGCTGGCGAGCGCGGAACGCGACGCGGCGACCGACACCGAGACGGTGACCGGCACGCTGAGCAGCGCGGCGAACACCACCTATCGCCTCGACCTCTACTGGGGGCCGGACTGTCCCGCCAGCGGCCGCGGCAGCGCGCGCTTCCCGCTGGCGAAGACCTACGTGACGACCGGCGCGCTCGGCGCGGTGCCGTTCACCGCGACGGTGCCGTTCGGCTGGGGACCGCTCCCCGCCGGCGCGATCAGCGGCACCGCGACCGACCCGGCCGGCAACACCTCGGAGATCGGCAACTGCGTCGCCGAGACGATCTCCGATCGCATCTTCCAGAACGGGTTCGACTGAGCCATGCGCCGTCCGAACGCATTCCCGCTCGCATCCGCCGCCGCGGTCCTGCTCGCGCTCGCGCCCGCGGCCCGGGCCGACTCGGTACTCTGCGTCGCCGACATCGCCGGCCTGCGCGCGGCGCTGGAAACCTGGACGACGGCGGCCGACGCGCAGGTCACGATCCGGCTGGTGCAGGGCACCTACCGGGTCGATCCGGCGAGCGGCGCGACGCTCGGCTTGTTCCAGGCGGCCACGCCGGCCTCGCTGCAGCTGCTCGGCGGCTACGCGGCCGGCTGCACGCAGCGCACGCTCGATCCGCGCAATACCGTGATCGACGGCGGCAACGAGAGCGGCGCCAAGCTGAAGCTGTACGGGGTCGGTGGCGACGTGCTGATCGAAGGCGTCACGCTGACGCGCCTGCCGGACGGCATCGAGGTCGTCCACAGCGGCGTGCTGCCGGCCGGCGGGCACCGCCTGCGCGTCGACCACAGCCGCATCGTCGACAACGACACCCGCTTCGGCAGCGGCGGGCCGGGCTACACGTTGCGCCTGTGGGGCGTCGGCGCGGCGACCAGCGGCGCCGAGGTCGCGCTGCAGAACAGCCTGCTCGCGCGCAACTACAACCAGGGCTTCAGCCTCGCGTCCGCGCTGAGCAGCGGCAACGGCGGGCGCATCGTGCTGACCGGCAGCACGATCGCGGCCAATTCGGTGGACGTCGGCGCGGCCGCGCTGGTGCTGCAGACGTTCTCCGCCGTTTCCGATCTCGAGTTCGTCGTCGCCAACGACATCGCCTGGCACAACGGCACGCCGGGCGCCTATCTCGACCTGGACGTGTCGAACGCGCCGCAGCCGCCGGCGGTGACCTGCACGCTGGCGGGCGCGATCGCCGGCGCGATCCAGCCGACGACGACCAACCTCGCCGTCGACCCGCGCTTCCTCGACCCGAGCGGCGGCAACTTCCGCCTCGACGTCGGCTCGCCGGCGCTGGACGCCGGCGGCGACCAGCCCGCAATGCCGGCGCTCGACCTCGACGGCCATCCGCGCGTCGCCGGCGCGGCGGTGGACCTCGGCGCCTACGAGGCGATCCCGGGCGACCTGATCTTCTTTTCCGGCATGGGGGAGTGAACGCCGCGCGCCGCCGGCGGCCGTGCCGCCGCCGCCGCGCCGCGCTAGGATGAGCGATCCGACCGGGGGCAGGGGCATGCACGCCGCATCCGACCGCATCGACCTGATGCGCCGCGCGCTCGAACTCGCGCGCGCGGCGCTGGACCGTCCGCCCGGCGGGCAGGAGGCCTGGCTGGCGGCGCAATGCGGCGACGACGCGGCGCTGCGCGAGGAGGCGCTCGCGCTGCTGCGGCTCGACCGTGCGCCGCCGCATGCGATCGAGCGGGCGCACGCCGCGTTCGCGGCGGATGCGGCGGACGATCCGCTGCCCGGCCGCGTGATCGGCCGCTTCCGCATCGTCGCGCGCATCGGCAGCGGCGGCATGGGTACGGTCTACCGCGCCGAGCCGGTCGACGGCGTCGCGCAGCGGCCGGTGGCGCTCAAGCTGATCAAGCGCGGCATGGACTCGGAGGAGATCGCCGCGCGCTTCGTGCGCGAGCGCGGCATTCTCGCCCGCCTCGAGCATCCGCACGTCGCGCGCCTGCTCGACGGCGGCACCACCGACGACGGCCGGCCGTGGTTCGCGATGGAGCTGGTCGACGGCCAGCCGCTGCCGGCCTACTGCGACGCGCGCCGCCTCGGCCTCGATGCGCGCCTGGCGCTGTTCCTCGACGTCTGCGACGCCGTCGCCTACGCGCACCGCAACCTGGTCGTGCACCGCGACCTCAAGCCGGCCAACGTGCTGGCGACGCAGGACGGCACGGTCAAGCTGCTCGACTTCGGCATCGCCAAGCTGCTCGATCCGGGCGCCGACGACGCCGCGCGCACGCTGCTGCCGCCGATGACGCCGGAATACGCCGCGCCGGAGCAGTTCGCGCGCGGCGCGGTCACCACGCAGACCGACGTCTACCAGCTCGGCCGGCTGCTGTGCGAGCTGCTCGGCGGCCTGCGCCCGCCGCCGGCGGCGCAGGCCGACGCGCCGGCGCCGACGATGACCGGCCTGCTGCGCGAGCACGCCGCGCGCGACCGGGCCGCCGTCGAGGCGATCGCGCAGGCGCGCGGCCTCGGCGTGGCGGCGCTGCTGCGCGGCCTCGGCGGCGACCTCGGCCGCATCGTGCGGCGCGCGCTGGAGCCGGCGCCGGCGCGCCGCTACCCGAGCGTCGGCGCGCTCGCCGCGGACCTCGAGCGCTTCCGGCGCGGCGAGGCGGTCAGCGCCGCCGACGACACGCTGGCCTACCGCCTGCGCGTGTTCCTGCGCCGCCACCGGCTCGCCGTCGGCGCGACGGCGGCGGTCGTGCTCGCGCTCGCCGTCGGGCTCGGCCTCGCGCTGCGCGAGGCCGAGGCGCTGCGCCGCGCCGAGCGGGCCACGGAGAATGCGCTGTCGCTGCTCGAGGACGTGTTCCTCGGCGCCGATCCGTATGCGGCGAAGGGCGGCGACACGCGCGCGAGCGACCTGCTCGCGCACGCGCGCTCGCGCGTGGCCGCCGACGTCGCGCAGCAGCCGGCGATCGCCGCGCGCCTGCTCGCCGAGATCGGCGGGGTGTACGTCTCGCTGGACGACCGCGCCGCCGCCGAGGGCGCGCTGCGCGAGGCGGTGCGCGCCGGCGAGCTCGCCGGCGACGACGCGCGCGTGCCGACCGCGGCGGCAAAGGCGCGGCTGGCGCACTACGCGCTGGTCGTCGACGGCGACAAGACGCGCCTTGCCGAGCTCGACGCGGCGATCGCGCGCCTGCGCGAGGCCGGGCCGGCCGGGCGCGAGGCGCTGGCGGCGGCGCTGGAGTTCAAGACCGACTACCTGTTCAACGTCGGCGACTACGCGCCGATCCCTGAGCTGTCGGCGCAGGCCGTCGAGCTGCGTCGGCAGGCGAGCGGCGAGGCGTCCGCCGCCTACGCGATGGCGCTCGGCAACCACGCCTCGCTGCTGCGCGCGGTCGGCCGCCACCGCGAGGCGCTGGCGCCGGCCGAGCAGGGCTACCGCATCGTGCAGAAGCTCGGCGCCGCCGCGGCGCCGGGCGTGCTGCTCTACGCCGAGCAGCAGTACGCCGGCGCGCTCGGCGCGAACGGCCGCGGCGCCGAAGCCGAGCCGCTGCTGCGCGACGCGCTGGCGCAGGCGAAAGCCGCGCGCGGCCCGGCCAGCGGCATCGCCACCGGCCTGACCTGGGAGCTGGCGAGCACGCAGCAGGCGATCGGCCGCTTCGACGAAGCCGCCGAGGGCCTGCGCGGGCTGCTGGCGCTGGGCGGCATGAAGGATGCGAACCTGGCCGCGGTGCACAACGCGCTCGGCAGCGCCGAGCTGGCGCGCGGCGCGCCCGCCGCGGCCGAGCCGCAGTTCGCCCGCGCCGCCGCCATCCTCTGCCCCGGCGGCGCCGGCGCGCCGCCGTGCCTGGCGGTGCGCCTGAACCGCGTCGACGCGCTGCTCGCGCTCGCGCGCCGCGACGAAGCCGCCGCCGAGCTCGCGGCGCTCGACCGTGCGATCGGCAGCGACGGCGGCCGCGCCCGCGCGCGCTGGCGGCTGCTGCAGTCGCGCCTGCAGCTCGCCTCGGGCGATGCGGCTGGCGCCGCCGCGACGCTGGCGCCGCGGCTGGCCGAAGCGCGCGCCGCGGCGGCGTCCGCCGATCCGCTCGACGACGCCCACGTGTTCGCGCAGGCCGCGGCGATCGAGCGCGAGCGCGGCGAGCGCGCCGCCGCGCTGGCCGACTATCGCGAGGCCGAGCGGCGCATGGCGGCGGCCTGGACCGGCACGCCGCCCGCACTCGCCGACGTGCGGCGGCAGATCGCCGCGCTGGCGCCGGCCGGATGAGCGCCGCCCGGATGCGCCGGGGGCGTGCTGTCGAAGCGCGAAAGCTCGAGCCAGGGAGCACGCGGAGGACGCGGGGAGGACACGGAGAAAAAACCGGCGGTCGAGGAAGGCCGGCCGTCGGTCTTCGCGCGGGCCGCTGCATCGCGGGCCCGGCCAGGCGATCGAACCGCTGGTCGGTGCTGCCGCTTCTCCGTGCGCTCAGTCGCGGTCGACGGTGAGGTCCAGCTCGCCGTCGGCGAGGCGCGCGCGCAGCGCGTGCCCGGGTGAGGCGTGCGCGGCCGAGCGCAGCACGCGGCCGGACTCGCGCTCGAGCAGGATCGCGTAGCCGCGTTCGAGCGTCGCCAGCGGGCTGACCGCGTGCAGCGTGCGGCCGAGCTCGCCGAGGCGCGCGGCGCGGCGCTCGACGCCGCGGACGGCGGCGGCGCGCAGGCGCTCGGCGAGGCCGCGCAGGCGCTCGTCGCGGCGGGCGAGCAGGGCGGCCGGATGCTGCATGCGCAGGTGCGCGCGTGCCTGCGCGAGGCGCGCGACGCGCCGTTCGAGCGGGCGCCGCACGCCGTCGACCAGGCGCCGCCGCAGCGCGTCCAGGCGTTCGCCGGCGCGCGCGAGCCGCGCCTGCGGATGTTGCGCGTTCAGCCGCGCGAGCAGGTGGTCCAGGCGCTGCGCGCGCGCGTCCAGGCCGCGCTGCAGCAGCTGCGCCAGGCGCTGGCGCTGGCGCGCGAAGCCGCGCCCGAGCTCGCCGAGGTCGGGCACCAGCAGCTCGGCGGCCGCCGACGGCGTCGGCGCGCGCAGGTCGGCGGCGAAGTCGGCGATGGTGAAGTCGACCTCGTGGCCGATCGCGGACACCACCGGGATCGCGCTGGCGCGGATCGCGCGCGCGACGGCCTCGTCGTTGAACGCCCACAGGTCCTCCAGCGAGCCGCCGCCGCGGGCGAGCAGCAGCACGTCGTGGCGGCGCGCGGCCGAGGCGGCGCGCAGCGCGGCGACGATCGCCGGCGGCGCCTCGCGGCCCTGCACCGGCACCGGCAGGATCTCGATCTCGGCGAGCGGGAAGCGCCGCGCCAGCACGCTGAGCACGTCGCGGATCGCCGCGCCGCTGGGCGAGGTGATCACGCCGATGCGGCGCGGCAGCTTCGGCAGCGCGCGCTTGAGCGCGGCGTCGAACAGGCCCTCGGCGGCGAGCCGCGCCTTGAGCTCGTCGAACGCGCGGCGCAGCGCGCCTTCGCCGGCCTCCTCGAGCGATTCGACGATCAGCTGGAACTCGCCGCGCGCCTCGTACAAGCTGACGCGCGCGCGCGCCAGCACGTGCATGCCGTCGGCCGGGCGGAAGCGCAGCCAGGTGCTGCGCGGCCGGAACATCGCGCAGCGCACCTGCGCGCCGCCGTCCTTGAGCGTGAAGTACAGATGCCCCGAAGCCGGCCGCGAGCAGTTCGAAAGCTCGCCCTCGACCCAGATCAGCGGCAGCGCGTCCTCGAGCAGGTCGCGCACCAGGCGCGTCAGCGTGGACGGCGTGTGGATCTCGCGCGCGGAGGCCGGGGAGTCGCTGGAAGAGGGCATGCGGAGGAATCGAGCGGGACGGCCCGCGGCCGTCGCTGCCGCGGGCGCGCGAGTCTGCGCCATCGCGGCGCAGGCGGCAACCGCGCCGCGGTCAGGAGCGCCGGCGGCGCGCGCCGATCCAGCGTGCGATCAGGCTGGCGCCGATCCAGATCGCCAGCACGGCCAGCGGCCAGGCCACCAGGCGCGGCCAGACCAGGCCGAGCGCGGCGGCGACCAGCAGCGCGCTGCCGGCGGCCAGCAGCGGACCGGACTCGGCCGGGCCGAGCAGGCGGCGGTTGGTGATGGCCGCGCCGATCGAGTTGGCCAGGCGCAGCGCGCCGGCGGCGGCGCGGCCGGAGCTGCCGCCCTGCACGCGCGGCGCGCGGCCGCCGCCTTCGGCGGCGCGGCGGCGCCGGCGCGGCATCTTCAGCACGATCTCGGTGGCGTTGTCGAGGTCGCGGCGGTACTGCTCCTCCATGCGCTGCGCGAACGCCTCGTCCTCGATGGCGACGTCGATCTCGCAGTTGCCGATCCAGCTGGCGAGGTTCAGGTTGCTCGAGCCGACGCGCGCCCAGCGGCCGTCGGCCACCGCGGTCTTGGCGTGCAGCATCGAGCCGTTCCACTCGAACACGCGCACGCCGGCCTCGAGCAGCGGGCGGTAGCCGGCGCGCGACAGCGAGCCCACCGCGGGGATGTCGCTGCTGCCCGGCACCAGCAGGCGCACGTCGACGCCGTCGCGCGCCGCCGCGACCAGCGCCTGCACGTAGGGCGCGATGCCGACGAAGTAGGCGTCGGTCAGCCAGAGGTTGCGGCGCGCCATGCCGGCGATGAGCTGGTCCAGGCGGTACAGGCCGGCCATGTTCGGCAGCGTGGCGACGACGCGCAGGTCGGTGGTGCCGCCGGCGATGCGCTGCGAGCAGGCGGCGACCAGGTCGGGCGGCAGCGGCTCGCCGAGCTGGCCCCAGTTGTCGGCGAACGCGCAGACGAGGTCGGCGACCGCCGGGCCGCGGATCGACACGGCGGTGTCGCGCCACGGCGGGATGCCGCGCTTCGGGTCGCCGAGCCACTTGCCGCTGACGCACAGGCCGCCGACGAAGCCGATCTCGCCGTCGACGACGAGCAGCTTGCGGTGGTCGCGCGACAGCCAGCCGAACGGGCTGGCGAAGCGCGGCGGGTTGTACACGCGCACCTCGCCGCCGGCCTCGGTCAGCGGCGTCCAGAAGCGGGCCGGCGACTGGCCCAGGCAGCCCATCCAGTCGCGCAGCACGCACACGCGCACGCCGGCCGCGGCGCGCTCGGTCATCGCGGCGAGGAACTCGCGGCCGATCTCGTCGTCGCGGAAGATGTAGTTCTCGAGCAGCACCGCCCGGCGTGCGGCGCGGATCGCGGCGAGCCAGGCGTCGAAGTTGTCGCGCGCGTCGATCAGGAGCTCGACGGCGTTGTTCTCCACCAGCGGCGCACCGGCGGCACGGCTGAAGGCCTGGCCGGCGAGCAGGCGCAGCGGATCGCCGTACGGATAGGAAGACGGGATTTCGGCGGTCATGGGGCAAGTGTAGCCGCCCGCGCCGGACCGCAGGATGACGAGCCGGTCGCGGAGGGCTTGCGGGGCCGGGCCTATAATTCGCGCATCGCTTGCGGCGCGGCGCCGCGGGACTTTCCGATGAACGAGGCGTACCGCCAGCTGAACGAATGCCTGCCCGCGCGCGATGCGTCCGCGCCGGCGGCGTTCGCCAGCGAGGCGCGCGCGCTGCGCGCCTGGCTCGCCGCGCTGCCGTTGGCCAATGCGCAGGTCGCGGCCAGGCGCCTGCTGGACGGGTTGCAGGCGCTCGGCCGCCAGCCGCTCGACGGCAGCCGCCGCCTGGACGCGCTGGAGACGCTGCGCGGCGCGGCGGTTCAGCTCGCGGAAGGCATCGACCGGCAGATCCTCGGCGCGAGCTTCCCGCTGCCGCCGCAGAAGGCCGAGCTCGGCGAGCTCGCGCTGTCGCTGCAGGCCGAGCTCGCGGCCGGCTACCGCCTCGCGCTGGCGGCGCTGTGCGCGCCGCACGGCGCGGTGCCGTTCCTGCGCGCAGGAACGGTGGCCACGGCCGCGGTGCGCGCGCAGCAGCATGCCGAGGCGCTGCTCGCCAGGGCGTACCTGCTCTATCGCGCGCCGCCGCCGGGCGCCTGGCAGGCGCTGCACGCGGTGCACGCGTTCGCCGCCTCGCTGCGCCTGGACGACCGCCTGGTCGAGGATCCGGCGGCAGGGGAAGACTCGAGCGCCCGGCTCGCCTACCTGCGCGCGCTGCTGCTCGCGCTGGCCAATCCGTACCGTCACACGCAGCGCGAGCAGGTCGAGGTGCAGGCGCTGGTGCAGGCGCTGGCGCCGCATTGCGCGCTGCGCGCCGGCGCCGCCGGCGCGCAGGACGTGGCCATCCTCACCGATGCCGACCGCGGCCCGGGCTACCTGCCCGACGAGCGCGCCGGCGGCGCGCGCGGCGCGCTGGCGCTGCAGCTCGACGCGATGCTCGCGTTCGCCGCCGAGCGGCTCGACGCCGCGGCGGGCGCGCCGACGGTCGTGCTGCGCCGGCGCGGCGCGGCCGCGCTGACGGCGAGCGCCGACCTGCTGCGCCGCCTGGCCGAGGCCTGCGCCAGCCGCGGCGAGCGCGGCCATCCGCGGCTCGGCGGCGGCTACGTGCTCGACACCGTGCTCGGCCTGCACGACCTGCACTTCGTGCTCGCCGACGGCGAGGACTTCGCCTCGTTCATGCGCCATGCGCAGGGCGAGGCGATCAGCCTGAGCGAGGCCGACCCCGGCGCGGCGCCCTGGCGCACGCGCGGCGCGGCGGCGGTGCGCGCCACGCGCCTGGTCGCGCGCGTGCTCGACCAGAGCCCCGGCGGCTATCGCCTGGTCTGGGAGCGCCGGCCGGGCGCGGAGATGCCGCGCGTGCGCGTGGCCGAGCTGGTCGGACTGGCGCTGCCGGAGCGGTCGCTGGGCATGCACGCGGACTGGATGGTCGGAGTGATCCGCTGGCTCCGCATCGACGAGGGCGGCCGCATCGACGCCGGCGTCGAGCTGCTCGCGCGCCGCGCGCTGCCGGTCGGCGTGCGCCCGCTCGGCGCCGGCGCGGCACGGCCGGCGGCGCGCGGCCTGCTGCTGGCGCCGCTGGACGGCGGGGCGCAGGCCGGCTACGACACGCTGCTGGTCTCCGGCGAGGTCGACCGCGCCGCGCAAGCCGCGGAGCTGACCGTGCCGGCGGACCTGAACGGACCGCCGATGCCGGCGCACGTGCGGCGCGTCGACGGCCTGCGCTTGCTCGAATCGAGCGCCATCCATCACCATTTCGCCTTGGCGCCGTCCGCCTGCGCCGCCCAAGCCGGCGCGGACGACGCGCTCGCGACGATTCCGACCCGATAGATCCGCCATGTCCCCAGCCATTCCGCACAGCGCCCCGGCGCGCCGCCCCAGCGTGCCCGTGAAGATCGGCACCGCCACGGTCGGCGGTCCGGCACCGATCGTCGTGCAGTCGATGACCAACACCGACACCGCCGACGTGCAGGGCACCGCCCGGCAGGTCGCCGAGCTCGCCCGCGCCGGCTCGGAGCTGGTGCGCATCACCGTGAACACGCCCGAGGCCGCCGCCGCCGTGCCGCGCATCCGCGAGCGGCTGGACATGATGGGCGTGGGCGTGCCGCTGATCGGCGACTTCCACTACAACGGCCACCAGCTGCTCGAGCGCGAGCCGGCCTGCGCCGAGGCGCTGGCGAAGTACCGCATCAACCCCGGCAACGTCGGCTTCGGCAAGAAGAAGGACGCGCAGTTCGCCGCGATCGTCGAGTTCGCGCTGAAGTACGACAAGCCGGTGCGCATCGGCGCGAACTGGGGCTCGCTGGACCAGGCGATGGTGGCCGCGCTGATGGACGAGAACCACGCGCGCGCCGAGCCCTGGGACGCCGCGCGCGTCGGCCGCGAGGCGCTGATCCGCTCGGCGCTCGATTCGGCGGCGCGCGCCGAGCAGCTCGGCCTGCCGCGCGAGCGCATCGTGCTGTCGTGCAAGGTGTCGGGCGTGCAGGAGCTGATCGCGGTGTACCGCGACCTCGCGGCGCGCTGCGACTACGCGCTGCACCTGGGTCTGACCGAGGCCGGCATGGGCTCGAAGGGCATCGTCGCCTCGGCGGCCGCGCTGGCGGTGCTGCTGCAGGAGGGCATCGGCGACACGATCCGCATCTCGCTGACGCCCGAGCCCGGCGAGTCGCGCACGCGCGAGGTGATCGTCGCGCAGGAGCTCCTGCAGACGATGGGCCTGCGCGCGTTCACGCCGCTGGTCACCGCCTGTCCGGGCTGCGGGCGCACGACCAGCACGCTGTTCCAGGAGCTGGCCAAGACCGTGCAGGACCACGTGCGCGCGAAGATGCCGGAGTGGCGCCTGAAGTACGACGGCGTGGAGAACCTGACGCTGGCCGTGATGGGCTGCGTCGTCAACGGGCCGGGCGAGTCCAAGCACGCCGACATCGGCATCTCGCTGCCGGGCACCGGCGAGGCGCCGGCCGCGCCGGTGTTCATCGACGGCGCCAAGGCGGTGACGCTGCGCGGCGAGAACATCGCGGCCGAGTTCGTCGGCATCGTCGAGGACTACGTCGCGCGCCGCTACGCCGCGCGCGCACCGGGCTGAGCGGTCGCGGCAGGCGCGCATGCGCCGCAGCCGCCGGGGACCGGACGAACCGCGCCCGGCGACGGCGAGGAGCCGCGGCCCGGGCCGCTATTGCTGGAACTGCACGCCGTCGGTGCGGCAGCGATCGACCGCATCGGTGCGCCACTGCTGCCAGCGCGCGATCCAGCAGTCGTCGTAGACCGAGCAGTAGCAGATCGTCATGTCGAAGCGCGCGATCGCGTTCTTGAACAGGCCGGCCAGCTCGCGGTCGTTGGCGCGGATCGCGGCGATGGTCGTCTCGCGGTTCGTGTTCGGCGGGATCACCGCGCCGGCGAAGCTGCTGGTCGACGTGTTCGCGTGGCCGCTGGCGCCGAGCGCGGCGATCACCTCCTTCCAGTTTCGCATCGGCTTGCCGTCGAGGCTCAATTCGACCGACTGCACGCGCGCCGGGCCGACGCCGTTGTTGTCGATCGTCCAGATGAAGCCGTTGACGTCGACGTTGCTGGTGTAGGTGTAGCCGATCGTGAGGTACGGCCACACGCTGGCGCGTGCCTGGCTCTGCATCAGCCGCGTCTGCCAGGCGCCGATCGCGAGCGCGAACACGCTGACGGCCAGCGCGAACACGCTGACCAGGTCCGGCCGCGACCGGTGCGCGGGCGCGGCGGGCGTGGGATTGGGCGGCTGCTGCTCGGTCATCGATGCCTCATATCTGCGGTTCGGCTCTTTCCGACGCTTCCGGCGCCGGACGGGCGCGGCGCGCGAGCTGCGCCTCGCGGCGCGCGATGTACAGGCTGGCGCCGACGACGATCGCGGCGCCGAGCGCGGTATAGCCGTCGACGCGCTCGCCGAACACGATCCAGGCGAGCAGCGCCACCACGACCAGCTGCAGGTAGCTGAACGGCGCGAGCACGGAGGCGTCGGCGCGGCGCAGCGCGTGCGTCCAGGTGTACTGCCCGGCCGTGCCGAGCACGCCGGCGACCGCCAGCCACGGCCAGGTCCCGGCCGGCGGCCACTGCCAGACCAGCGCCGCCGCCGGCAGCGACAGCGGCACCCACAGCAGCGTGGTCAGCAGCACGATCGTGTCGGCCGGGTCGCTGCGCGACAGGTGCTTGATGCTGATCGTCACCGCGCCGGAAAGCGCCGCCGACAGCAGCGCGACCAGGCTCGCCGCGGCGAAGCCCGCGGTGCCCGGACGCACGATGACGAGCACGCCGAGGAATCCGGCGACCACCGCGCTCCAGCGGCGCAGGCGCACGGTCTCGCCGAGGAACAGCACCGCGCCGATCGTGACGAACAGCGGCGAGGCGTAGGACAAGGAGATCGCCTGCGCCAGCGGCAGGTGCGCGATCGCCCAGAACCCGGCCAGCATCGACAGCGTGCCGATCGCGCAGCGCATCGCGTAGAAGCCGAGGCGGTCGGTGCGCAGCATGCGCGGTCCGTGGCGCAGCATCAGCGGCAGCGCGACCAGCGCGCCGAAGAAGCTGCGGAAGAACGCGATCTCGAACGGATGCAGCGATTTCGAGGCGATGCGCACGACGATCGCCATCAGCCCGAAGCAGCAGGCGCTGGCGACCATCGTCAGCGTCGCCGGCAGCGGCAGCGACGGCGCGGAAAGGTTCGCGGGGGCGGGAGAACTCACGGGAATGGCAAGAGCCTGCGCGGCGCGTATCGTAGCATCGCCGCGCCGCCCGGCCGCCTCGCCTGGCGCCGCGCGGGCGCGTCCGCTACGCTGCGCCGCCCGATCGCAGGCCCGTCCGCATGAGCGCCGCTCCGCCCTTCATCGTCGCGATTCCCGCCCGCTACGCCTCGACGCGCCTGCCGGGCAAGCCGCTGCTGCCGATCGGCGGCGTGCCGATGATCGTGCACGTGGCGCGCCGCGCGCTCGCCGCCGGCGCGGCCGAGGTCGTCGTCGCCACCGACGACGCGCGCATCGCCGCCGCGCTGGCCGGCGAGCGCGTGCGCGTCGCGATGACGCGGGCCGACCACGCCTCCGGCAGCGACCGCCTGGCCGAAGTCGCGCATGCGCTGGGCTGGCCGGACGAGGCGATCGTGGTCAACCTGCAGGGCGACGAGCCGCTGGCCCCGGCCAGCGGCATCCGCGCGGTGGCCGCGGCGCTGGCCGGGGGAGATGCGCCGATGGCGACGCTGGCCACGCCGCTCGCCGGCGTCGAGGAGCTGTTCGACCCGAACTGCGTCAAGCTCGTGCGCGACGCCGCCGGCCGCGCGCTGTACTTCAGCCGCGCGCCGCTGCCGTGGGCGCGCGACGCGTTCGCGCGCGAGCGCACGCGCCTGCCGGACGGCGTGCCGTTCCTGCGCCACATCGGCATCTACGCCTATCGCGCCGGCTTCCTGCGCCGCTTCGCCGCGCTGCCGCCGACGCCGCTGGAACGCGCCGAGTCGCTCGAGCAGCTGCGCGCGCTCGAACACGGCTACGCGATCGCCGCCGGCATCGCGCCCGAGCCGTTCCCGCCCGGCGTCGACACGGCCGAGGACCTGGCGCGCTGCGAGCGGCGGGTGGGCGCGGCCTAGCGCCATTCGCCGATGCCGCTTGCGAGCGGCGCCGCAGCGGTCCTTCAATGGGCTCCGCGAATGGAATTCCGCGGCGCGCCGTGCGCCTACGCGGCAGCGGCGTGCAGCTTCACGCCGAGTGCCCGCGTCACCTTCAGGATCGTCGCGAAATCAGGGCTGCGCTCGCCGGACAGCGCCTTGTAAAGGCTTTCGCGGGACAACCCGGCGTCGCGGGCCACCTTGCTCATGCCTTGCGCGCGCGCGACGTCGCCCAGAGCTTTGGCCACGAAAGCGGCGTCGCCATCGCTCTCGGCGATGCAGGCATCAATGTAGAGCGCCATCTCCTCCGGCGTGCGGAGGTGCTCGGCGACGTCGAACGGAACGGTCCTGGTTTTCGCCCGAACGACGCTCTTGGACCTCGCGCGGGCTTTCGGAATGCGGGGCTTGGCTTTCGGTTTCGTCTGCGTCTTGGTCATGGCACTCATGCGCCTGTGGTCTTGATCGCGTCACGGCATCCGATCGTCGTCTATCGGGCCGGGAGCCCCGATGCGATCTTCATCGCATTTCGGATGTCGGCTTGCTGGCTCGACTTGTCGCCGCCGACGAGCAGGATCACCAGCGTGTTCCCGCGTTGCCTACGCCAAGGCAGCTCCCCTGTGTCGGAGCTGCTGATGCAGCCCGGCGTACGAGCATGCGGACGGCGAGCCACCGCTTTGCGAGCGTAATCGCAAGTGGTTGATCCTGTTACTATGCATTGGCGTGTCTGCACGCGATTCGACCGAGAACTTCGTCTGAACGTTGATAGATGAGCAAGCCATCGATCCTGTTCGTCTGCATGGGCAACGTCTGCCGCTCGCCGACGGTCGAGGCGGTCGCGCGCGTCGAGTTCGCGCGCGCCGGGTTCGCGGCCGAGGTCGCCTCGGCCGGCACCGAGGACTACCACGTCGGCGCGCCGGCGGATCGGCGCGCGATCGCGGTCGCGGCGGCGCACGGCTACCCGATGCACGCGCACCGCGCGCGCCAGGTGCGCCGCGAGGACTTCGCCGCGTTCGACCACGTGCTGGCGATGGACCGGGTGAACCTGCGCGCGCTCGGGCGCCTGCGTCCTGCCGCGGGTGGCGTCGAGCCGCTGCTGTTCCTCGGCGAGGACGAGGTGCCCGATCCGTACTACGGCACGCAGGCGGATTTCGAGCACGTGGTCGCGCTGGCGCGCCAGGGCGTCGCGGCGCTGCTGGCGCGGCTGCGCGCAGCGGGCGCATGAACGCGCCGGCGCCCGAGTTCCCGGCCGGCCTGTCCTGGGTCAACGTCAGCCGCCCGCCGCGCATCGCCGACCTGCGCGGACGCGTGGCGCTGCTGTGGTTCTGGAGCTACGACGCGGTCAACTGCTGGAACCTGATCCCCGACCTGCGCTTCCTCGAGGAGAAGTACGACGACGGCCTCACCGTCATTGGCGTGCACTGCCCGAAGTATCCGCAGCAGGCAGGCGACGAGCCGCTGCTGCGCGCGGTGAACCGCCATCGCCTGCGCCACGCGATGGCCAACGATCCCGGCTTCGAGGTGTGGCAGGCCTACGGCATCGAGGCTTGGCCGAGCGTCGCGCTGGTCGACGCGGAAGGGCGCCTCGCCGCGCGCCTGGCCGGCGAGGGACGCCGCGACGAGCTCGACGCGCTGGTCGCGCGCCTGCTCGAGCGCGCGGCCGAGCTCGACCTGCGCATCTACGAGCCGGCGCTGCCGGCGCTGCGGCCCGAGCCCGACCACGCGCTGGCGTTCCCCGGCAAGCTGCTGGCCGACGGCGAACGGCTGTACGTCTCCGACAGCGGCCACCATCGCGTGCTCGAGTGCGACCACGACGGCCGCGTGCTGCGCAGCTTCGGCAGCGGCATCGCCGGCTTCGGCGACGGCCACGCCGAGATCGCCTGCTTCGACGACCCGCAGGGGCTGGCGCGGCGCGGCAGCGCGCTCTACGTGGCCGACCGCGGCAACCATTGCGTGCGCCGCGTCGACCTGGAAAGCGGCCGCGTGGACACCGTGCTCGGCACCGGGCGCGCCGGGCGCGCGCGGCCGGACGACGCCGACGCGCGCGCCGTGGCGCCGAACACGCCGCTCGACCTGTGCGTGGTCGGCGACGAGCTCTGCGTCGCCGTGGCCGGCCAGCACCAGGTCTGGTGCATGGACCTGCGCACGGCGCGCGTGCGCGCGCCGGCCGGAAGCGGCGAGCTGGCGCGCCGCGACGGGCCGGCCGCCGCGGCGGCGTTCGCGCAGCCGAGCGGGCTCGCCGCGATGGGGCGCAGCGTGTTCGTGGCCGACGCGGCGTCGTCCTCGATCCGCGTGCTGAACCTGGAGCAGGGACGCGTCGAGACCGTGGTCGCCGGCGACCTGTACCCGCCCGAGGCGGCCGAGGCGGACGACGAGGCGCGCCTGCACCATCCGCTCGCCGTCGCCGTCGACCTGCGCGGAACGCTCTACGTCGCCGACAGCTACGACGGCTCGATCAAGCTCGCCAGCCGGCGCGGCGGCGAGGTCTGGCGGCTGCGCATGGCCTACCGCCTGCACGAGCCGCAGGGGCTGTCGCTCGCCGACGGCCGGCTGTGGATCGCCAACACGAACCTGCACGAGGTGGCCTGCGTGGACCTGGACGGCGGCGCGGTGCGCCGCGTGCCGGTCGGCGAGGGCTGAGGCGCGCGCGCCCGCGCGGAGCGTGCGGGCGCCGGCTGCCGTTACACTTCGCGCATGTCGGATTTTTCGATTTCCCCGCCGCCGTTCGACGGCAAGGCCTTCGTCAGCACGCTGACCGGTTCGCCCGGCGTGTATCGCATGTTCAACGCGAACGACGACCTGCTCTACGTGGGCAAGGCGGGCAACCTCAAGAAGCGCGTCGGCAGCTATTTCCTCAAGCCGAAGATGGACCCGCGCATCGCCGCGATGGTGGCGCAGATCGCGCGCATGGAGACCACGGTCACGCGCACCGAGGCCGAGGCGCTGCTGCTCGAGGCGCAGCTGATCAAGTCGCTGCGGCCGCGCTACAACATCGTCCTGCGCGACGACAAGAGCTATCCGTACATCCATCTCACCGGTCCGGCGCAGGGGCGCTCCGCGCGCCTGCGCGACGCCGCCGAGGCGCCGCCGTCGGAGACCTATCCGCGCCTGGCCTTCCACCGCGGCGCGCGCTCGGCGGGCGGGCGCTACTTCGGGCCGTTCCCGAGCGCCGGCGCGGTGCGCGAGAGCCTGGACGTGATCCAGAAGCTGTTCAAGATCCGCAACTGCGAGGACAGCTACTTCCGCAACCGCTCGCGGCCGTGCCTGCAGTACCAGATCAACCGCTGCACCGGGCCGTGCGTGGGCCTGATCTCGGCCGAGGACTACGCCGAGAACGTGCGCCACGCCGAGATGTTCCTGGACGGGCGCGGCGGCGCGGTCATGGACGAGCTGGTCGCGGCGATGGAGCGCGCCAGCGCGAACCTCGCCTTCGAGCGCGCCGCGCAGATCCGCGACCAGATCGCCGCGGTCAAGCGCGTGCAGGCGCACCACTACGTGCAGGGCGCCAGCGCCGACATGGACGTGATCGCCTGCGCGCTGCGCGGCGGCATCGCCTGCGTCAGCGTGCTGTTCTTCCGCAACGGCGTCAGCCTGGGCTCGCGCGACTTCTTTCCGCGCCTGCCGAGCACGGCCGACGAGGCGGCCGTGCTGGAGTCGTTCATCGCGCAGTACTACCTGGAGCGGCCGGTGCCGGCCGAGCTGATCGTCAGCCGCGCGCCGGAGGACTGCGAGGCGCTGGCCGAGGCGCTGTCCGCCCGCTCGGGCCATCCGGTGGAGATCAAGGCCAGCGTGCGCAGCGAGCGCGCGCGCTTCCTCGACCTGGCGCGGCGCAACGCCGACGCGGCGCTCGCCGCGCGCCTGGCCAGCCGGCAGACGCTGCTGGCGCGCTTCGAGGCGCTGCGCGACCTGCTGGGCCTGGAGGAGACGCCGCAGCGCATCGAGTGCTTCGACATCAGCCACACGATGGGCGAGGCGACCGTGGCCTCCTGCGTCGTGTTCGGCCCGGAAGGCCCGGAGAAGGCGCACTACCGGCGTTTCAACATCGCCGGCATCACGCCCGGCGACGACTACGCGGCGATGCGCCAGGCGCTGGAGCGCCGCTACCGGCGCATCCAGGGCGGCGAGGGCCGGCTGCCGGACCTGCTGCTGATCGACGGCGGCAAGGGCCAGGTGCAGCAGGCGGTGGACGTGCTCAACGAGCTCGGCGTCGAGGGGCTGCCGATCGTCGGCGTCGCCAAGGGCGAGGCGCGGCGCTCGGGCGACGAGACCTTGATCCTGGGCCGCTCGGGCCGCACCCTGTGGCCCGGACCCGAATCGCCGGCCTCGCATCTGATCCAGGCGGTGCGCGACGAGGCGCACCGCTTCGCGATCACCGGCCATCGCGGCCGCCGCGAGAAGGCGCGCGAGGCGAGCAGCCTCGAGGAGATCGCCGGCGTCGGCGCGCGCCGCCGCTCCGCGCTGCTGCGGCATTTCGGCGGATTGGGCGGGCTTTCCCGCGCAGGCATCGAGGAGCTCATGCAGGTGAGGGGAATCAGTCGAGAGCTGGCGGAGCGCATTTATGCCACCCTCCATGGATGAACCGAGCGCGCGTGCCGCAACGCCGATGCCGATCACGATACCGACCCTGCTCACGCTGTTCCGCATCCTGCTGCTGCCGGTCATGGTGCTGGTGTTCTACGCGCCGTTCCGCGGCGCGAACGTGGCCGCGGCGGCGATCTTCATCGCCGCCGCGGTGACCGACTGGCTGGACGGCTGGGTGGCGCGCCGCTACGACATGGGCTCGGCGTTCGGCGCGTTCCTCGATCCGGTCGCCGACAAGCTGATGGTGGCGGTGACGCTGTTCCTGCTCGTGCAGGAGAACCCGACGCCGCTCCTGGCCGTGACCAGCGCGGTCATCGTCGGCCGCGAGATCAGCATCTCGGCGCTGCGCGAATGGATGGCCGAGATCGGCGAGCGTGCCACCGTGCGCGTGGCGACGATCGGCAAGATCAAGACGCTCATGCAGATCGTCGCGATCGTCGTGCTGCTCTACCAGCACGACCTGGAAAGCCTGCGTCCGTTCTACGTCGGCGAGACGCTGCTGGTGATCGCCGCCGCGCTCACGATCTGGTCGGGCCTGCAGTACGTGCGCGCGGCCTGGCCGGTGCTGCGCCGGCAGCGCTGAAGCCGCCGCGCCGCGCGGATGCGCGGCGCAGCGCGGCGAGCTCTGAAGGGAGGGGAGTGCGGCGCGACCTGCGGCGAAACGCCGCATCCGGCAGGCATGCGCCGGAGGGTCCGCCTTGCGAAGGGGAGTTTGGAGGCCTGGGTCGGAATCGAACCGGCGTACACGGCTTTGCAGGCCGCTGCATGACCACTCTGCCACCAGGCCGGTGACGGTTTGTTCCGCGCCGGATCCGTGGCGCTCCTCGTCCGTCGTCCCCGGCGAATCCTCGCCGGAGGGGAGAAAAACGAAACCCCGGCGAACCGGGGCTTCGTCTGCAATCTGGAGCGGGAAACGAGACTCGAACTCGCGACCCCGACCTTGGCAAGGTCGTGCTCTACCAACTGAGCTATTCCCGCGTGGGACGCGCATATTACGTTATGACTCGCAGGTGTCAATCCCTCCGGTGCAAGAAAATCGAAATTCCTTGCGCGCGGCGCGCGTCGGCCTGCGCGCGGGCCGCGCGACGAGCGCGACGCGGCGTCGGGCGGACGCGCGCAGCGCCGCAAAGCACGCTCAGTGCACGCGCGCGGTCGCCTCGAAACCGTCGGCGAACACGCGATCGGCCGCCGCCGCGTCGCCGAGCAGGCGCATCGCGGCGAAATCGACGGCGGGCGATTCGTTCGCGCTGCGCAGACGGCCGCCGAGCACGATGCGGCCGTCGTCCTGCAGCGCCATCGTGCGCACGTCGCTGAACGGGCCGTTCGGCGCGAGGTCGGCGCGGAACACGCCCTGCATCGCGAAGCCGGCGTCGAGGCGGCCGTCGGCGGTGGTGCGCAGCGCGAAGAAATCCTGCTTGCCGGAAGCGGCGAACCAGCTCGCCGTGGCCAGCAGCTTGCCGTCGCGCTGCGCGGCCAGACCGGTGGCGGTGAGGCCGAGCGCGCCGCTCGGCACCTGCGCGTGCAGGAAGCCGGGCGTCGCTGGATCGCCGAACGTCGTGTCGGTGTCGCCGTCGGCGGCGAGGCGGCCGAGCACGAGGCCCGTGTACGTCGACGCGGCGGCGGCGTGGCCGGCGAAGGCGATGCGCCCGTCCGGCAGCAGCACGAGCCGCTCGATGCCGTTGGTCCGCGAGTCGCTGGCCGGATCGTCGAACACGCGCCAGCCCTGGCCGGCGAAGCGCAGGTCGAACGCGCCGCTCGCGTCGAGCCGCGCCACGGCGAAATCCTTGTCGATGCCGGGGCCGTACGCGGCGAAGCGGCCGCCGACCACGATGCCGCCGTCGGCGGCGATGCGCACGTCCTCGAGATAGCCATCCTGCCCGCGCTGCGACCAGGGGATCGACACGAAGCCGCCGTCGCCGAAGGTCGCGTCGAGCGTGCCGTCCGGCGCTAGGCGCACGACGGTGCTCAGCAGCGAGAACGGCGCGTCGATCATCTTCTCGCCGCAGGCGACGATGCGGCCCTGGGCGTCGACCGCGAGCGCGTGCAGCAGGACGTCCGGCAGCCGCACGACGCCCTGCTGGCCGAAGGCGCGGTCCAGCGTGCCGTCGGGGCCGAGCTTCACCACGTATGCCTGCGTCGGCGCGCCGTCGACGCCGGTGCCCGCCGCGACGATCGCGCCCTCCGGCGTGCGCGCGATGCCCTGCAGGTCCTGGATGCGCGTGCCGGGCACGAGATCGGGCAGCTCGACCACGCCCGGCTCGGTCGTGTTGCCGAACGCCGCGTCCGGGCGCCCGTCGGCGCCGAGGCGCGCGAGCATGCCGCGGATCTGCGGCAGCTCCGGCGGATGTCCCGGAATCGGCGTGAAGCGCCCGCCGCCGAACAGCAGCTGCCCGGACGGCAGCGGCACCACCGCCCACGGCACCACGGCCAGCGCATGGGTGCCGTCGGTGCGGATCAGGCTGACGCCGTCCGTGCCGAAGCTCGGGTCGGGAACGCCGTCCGCCGCCGCGGCGGACGCGGCGGCGGGCGCGACGGATAATGCGATGGCGGTCAGGATTCTCGACAGCACGGCAAGCTCCTCGTTGGGACCGGAATGGCCGGCCGGGAGCCTGCGGCGCTTCGGCGGCCGCGGCATGCCGCTTCGATCATGCCGGCGTTCGCGTTCGCTGAAGAACTCGTCGCGGACGGGTGCGGAACGATGGCGGCCGCATCTCGCGTACGTGAAGACGGCCGCCGGCCGGCGCGTGGCCTGGGCGCCGCCGAGCCGGTACCATCCCTCCGCGGCACGCCCGAGGCCCGGGTGGCGAAATCGGTAGACGCAGGAGACTTAAAATCTCTCGACCGCAAGGTCATCCCGGTTCGAGTCCGGGTCCGGGCACCAAGGCCGCATCCGACAGGTCTTTCGGAGTCGGACCGGCGGAACGTGGCTGCGCAGCGCGGCCGCGCGCGGCCATGCCAGGCTCGCGCCTTCCGCGCGCGCTCGATCGGTTGCCGGATGTGTCCCCGTGGCCGCCGGCGTCCGCCGCATCCGCAAGATGCGGCATGCGCCCTGGGCGCCGCCTCGAGGCAGGGTGCGCAGGCGCGTAGCCGCAGTTCGGACGCCCGCCGGACCCGGGTCCGCGTTCGTCCCGTCGCTGCTGCCTTGGGCGTTCAGGCCGATGGCCCGGAGGCGTCCGCAATAACGTTCCCCTACGCAAGCGTGAACGCGATCACAGCGTTCGCGACGAAAGCCGCGAATGCGCAAGCCGGGCTCTGGACAAGTGCGCGCGAATCGTCGACAAGGGAAGATTCCACATGTCCACCGCGGCCGAACCACCGGTGCTCGCCGCGGCGGATCCATCCGACCGCACCGGAAGGGGGAACGATGAACAAGGGTGATTTCGTCGGCCAGTGCCTGCCGTACTACTTCAAGCGCGACGGCGACAACTGCTACGTGGTGCTGACCGCCGAGCAGGCGGACAACCAGGATCCCGGTCCGCCGGCGGTCTGCCTGATCTTCCCGCAGGAGCTGCTCGAGACGCTGCAGCGGGAGCACATGGTCAAGAGCGAGGGCATCCTGCTCTACGACGAGAGCACGTATCCGAGCGATTCGGACGCGAACATGAAGCGCTACCTGGACATCCTGCGCCAGCTGGCGAAAGTGCAGATCCTGCCCTGAGCGGGCGGTGCGCGGCGGCCCCGGCGGCCGCCGCGCACCGCGCGGCCGTCGCTCAGGCGCCGGGCGCGATGATGCCGCGCTCGGCGAGCATCGCCACGATGCGCGCGGCGGCCTCCTCCGGGCCGGTGGCGAGCGTGTCGATGCGCACGTCGGGCGCCTCGGGCACCTCGTACGGCGAGTCGATGCCGGTGAAGTTCTTGAGCTCGCCGCGGCGCGCCTTGCGGTACAGGCCTTTCGGATCGCGCCGCTCGACCACCTCCAGCGGCGTGTCGACGAAGATCTCGAAGAACTCGCCGTCCTCGACCATGCCGCGGGCGAGCTGCCGCTCGGAGCGGAACGGCGAGATGAACGCGGTGATGACGATCAGGCCGGCGTCGACCATGAGCCGCGCGACCTCGCCGATGCGGCGGATGTTCTCCACGCGGTCGGCGGCGGTGAAGCCCAGGTCCTTGCTGAGGCCGTGGCGCACGTTGTCGCCGTCGAGCAGGTAGGTGCGCGCGCCGAGCGCGTGCAGCTGCCGCTCGACCACGTTGGCGATGGTCGACTTGCCGCTGCCGGACAGGCCCGTCAGCCACAGCACGCAGGGCCGGTGGCCGTTCTGCCGCGCGCGCGCCTGCTTGTCGACCTCGACCGCCTGCCAGTGGATGTTCTGCGAGCGGCGCAGCGCGAAATGCACCATGCCGGCGCCCACGGTCTGGTTCGTGAAGCGGTCGATGACGATGAAGCTGCCCATGTCGCGGTTGTCCGCGTAGGCGTCGAACGGCACCGCGCGGTCGAGCGTCAGGTTGCACACGCCGATGTCGTTGAGGTCGAGCTGCTTGGCGGCGAGGTGGTCCAGGCTGTTCACGTCGACCACGTACTTCGGCTGGCCGAACGCGGCGCCGAGCGTGGTCGCGCCGAGCTTCACCAGGTACGGGCGCCCCGGCAGCATCGGCGCCTCGGCCATCCACACCAGCGTGGTCTCGAACTGGTCGGCGAGGCCGGCCGGATCGGCGGCGCTGCAGATCACGTCGCCGCGGCTGACGTCGAGCTCGTCGGCCAGGATCAGCGTCACCGACTGCCCGGCGCGCGCCTCGGCGAGGTCGCCGTCGAACGTGACGATGCGCGCGACGGTGGACGAGCGGCCGGACGGCAGCACGCGCACCGCGTCGCCCGGGCGCACGCGCCCGCCGAGCAGGCGGCCGGAGAAGCCGCGGAAGTCCGGGTTCGGCCGGTTCACCCACTGCACCGGCATGCGCAGCGGCGCGTGCTCGAGGGATTGCCCCGCCTCGACGCTTTCCAGGTGGCCGAGCAGCGTGGGTCCGGCGTACCACGGCGTGCGCGCGCTCGCGTGCACCACGTTGTCGCCGCCGAGCGCCGACAGCGGGATCGCGACGACGTGCTCGATGCCCAGGCGCGCGGCGAACGCGCGGTAGTCGCGCTCGATCGCCTCGAAGGTCTCGCGCGACCAGCCGGCCAAGTCGAGCTTGTTGACCGCCAGCGCCACGTGGCGGATGCCGAGCAGCGACACCAGGTAGCTGTGCCGGCGCGTCTGCGTCAGCACGCCCTTGCGCGCGTCGACCAGGATCACGGCGAGGTCGGCGGTGGAGGCGCCGGTGACCATGTTGCGCGTGTACTGCTCGTGGCCGGGCGTGTCGGCGACGATGAACGTGCGCCGCGGCGTGGCGAAGAAGCGGTAGGCGACGTCGATCGTGATGCCCTGCTCGCGCTCGGCGCCGAGGCCATCGACGAGCAGCGCGAAGTCCAGGTCGTCGCCTTGCGTGCCGAACTTGCGCGAGTCGTCGGCCAGCGCGTCGAGCTGGTCGTCGGCGAGCGCCTGCGTCTCGTAGAGCAGGCGGCCGATCAGCGTGCTCTTGCCGTCGTCCACGCTGCCGCAGGTGATGAAGCGCAGCAGGGTGGGGCGCGCGTCCTCGCCGGTGCTCGCGTCCGTGCCGGTCGGTGCAGCCATCAGAAATAGCCCTCGGCTTTCTTCTTCTCCATCGAAAGGTGGCCGTCGCGGTCGATCAGCCGGCCCTGGCGCTCGCTGGTGCGCGAGCGGCGCATCTCGGCGATGATCGCCGGCAGCGTGTCGGCGTCCGACTCGATCGCGCCGGTCAGCGGGTAGCAGCCGAGCGTGCGGAAGCGCACCTTGCGCAGCGCCGGCGCCTCGCCCGGGCGCAGCGGGAAGCGCTCGTCGTCGACCATGAGCAGCTGGCCGTCGCGCTCGACGACCGGGCGCGCGGCGGCGAAGTAGAGCGGCACGACCGCGATGCCCTCGTGCAGGATGTACTGCCACACGTCGAGCTCGGTCCAGTTCGACAGCGGGAACACGCGGATGCTCTCGCCGCGGTTGCGCCGCGCGTTGTACAGGCGCCAGAGCTCGGGACGCTGGTTCTTCGGGTCCCAGCGGTGCTGCGCCGAGCGGAACGAGAACACGCGCTCCTTGGCGCGCGACTTCTCCTCGTCGCGCCGCGCGCCGCCGAAGGCGACGTCGAAGCCGTGCAGGTCCAGCGCCTGGCGCAGGCCCTGGGTCTTCCACAGGTCCGTGTGCAGCGACGAGCCGTGGTCGAACGGGTTGATGCCCAGGCGCTCGGCCTCGGGGTTGCGGTGGACCAGCAGCTGCATGCCCGATTCGGCCGCCGTGCGGTCGCGGAACGCGTACATCGCCCGGAACTTCCAGGTGGTGTCCACGTGCAGCAGCGGGAACGGCGGGCGCGAGGGATGGAACGCCTTGCGCGCCAGATGCAGCATGACCGAGCTGTCCTTGCCGATCGAGTAGAGCATGACCGGGCGTTCGGCTTCGGCGACGGCTTCGCGCAGGATGTCGATGCTTTCGGCTTCGAGCCGCTGCAGGTGGGTCAGGTCGGGCATGGGGGTCCGGTAGGCGTTCGCACGCGGGCCGCGGCGGTCGGCGGCCGGCGCGTAACGATACGGATTCCGGCGCCGGCGCGCTGCATGCCCGGCGGCATAACCATATCCCGGATCGTCCGGGCGCGCACCGGCCGCCGGCGCGCTTTGACCCCGCGGGGCGCGAGGGATAGGCTTCGCGGCCGGCCATGCGCATCACCCTGGAACTCGAGCCCGAGGACATCGCGCGTTTCGACGCGGCGCTGGCGCGTGCGCGGCGCGCGACCGCCTGCGCCGACGAGGTCGACGTCATCGACGCGGCCAAGTACGCGCTCGACCACCTCGACGCCTCCGCGGCGCCGGGCTACGTGCGCAAGCGCCTGGTCGAGGTGCAGCGGCTGATCGTCATGCTCGAGGACGAGGCCTGGGCGCTGACCGGCGCCGAGCGCGCGGCGGTGATCGAGGCGCTGGCCTACTTCAGCGATCCGGACGACCTGATCCCCGATCACGTCGAGGTGATCGGCCTGCTCGACGACGCGATCATGCTCGAGCTGCTGCTGCGCCGCCTGCGCCGCGTGCGTCGGGCCTATGCGGACTTCTGCGCGTTCCGCGACGCGCAGGCCGGCGCCGACCGCGCCGAGCGCGCGCGCGACCTCGCCACCTGCCGGTCCCGGCTGCAGGCGCGCATGCGCAGGCATGCGCTCGCGCGCGCCGTCGGCGCCTAGGACGCGCGCGCGGCCGCGGCGGACGGCGCCTCGGCCGGCCGCCGCGCGGCGATGACGAAGCTGTTGAACGGCGTGTTGCCCCACAGCGGCTCCACGTCGACGGCGAAGCCGGCCTCGCGCAGCGGCGTCTCGATCTCGGCGCGCGTGGGGAAGTGCAGCGCCGGGCTGCGCATCCAGCGCACGGCGTAGAGGAAGCGCTCCTCGAGCACGGTGGCGCGGAAGCGCCAGCCGGGCTCGCGCAGCACGTTGCGCGCGATCAGCATCGCCCCGGGCGCCACGCGCGCGGCGGCCTCGCGCAGCAGCCGCTGCTGGTCGTCGGCGCGCAGGTAGTGCAGCACGTCGAGCAGCACGACGTGGCCCGCGAACGGCGGCAGCGCGTTGGCGTCGCCGTCCTCGAAGGCGAGGCCCAGCGCGTGCTCGTGCGCGATGCGGCGCGCCTCGCCGATCTTGCCGGTGTCGAAGTCGACGCCGCGGTAGCTGCCGCGGAAGCCGTGCTCGCGCAGGTAGAAGCCGAGCAGGCCGATGCCGCAGCCGACGTCGAGCAGCGGCGCGTCGCTGCCGTCGAGCAGCCGCGCCGTGGCCGCGTACGCCGGGTCGAAGCGCAGCTTGCCGCGCGCGTACCTGCGGTGCCAGCGGCGGCGGTAGCGCGCGGCGATGCGCCGGGCGATGCGGTGATGTTCGGCTTCTTCCATGCGGTGCGGCGCTCTGTGCGGCGATGGCGGCAGGTTACGCCATCCGCGCCGGCGGCGCGCGGCTTCGGCCGGGAGCGCCCGGCGAGCGCCTTGTGCTAGCCTGCCGCCGGGTCGGCCGGACGCGGGCGCCTCGTCCGCAAAGGGTGCGCAATGGCTCTGTTCGCCGCGCTGCGCGAGCTCGACGCGCGCCAGCGCAAGGTCGTGTCGGCCAGCTTCCTCGGCTGGACGCTGGACGCGTTCGACTTCTTCCTGATGGTCTTCGTGATCCCGGAGATCGCGCGCGACTTCCGGGTCGGCACGACCGAGGTCGCCTTCTCGCTGACGCTGACCCTGGCGATGCGCCCGCTCGGCGCCTACCTCTTCGGGCGGCTCGCCGACCGCTACGGGCGCCGCCCGGTGCTGATGGCCGACATCGTGCTGTTCGCCGTGCTGGAGGCGGCGTGCGCGCTGGCGCCGTCGCTGGCCGTGCTGCTGGTGCTGCGCGCGCTGTTCGGCATCGCCATGGGCGGGGAATGGGGCATCGGCGCCTCGCTGGCGATGGAATCGATCCCGCCGCGGGCGCGCGGCGCGGTGTCCGGGCTGCTGCAGGAAGGCTACGCCGTCGGCTACCTGCTCGGCGGGCTGTGCTACCTGCTGCTGTTCGACCACGTCGGCTGGCGCGGGCTGTTCGCCGTCGGCGTGCTGCCGGCGCTGCTGGTCATGTACATCCGCCGGCACGTGCCCGAGTCGCCGGTCTGGGCGGCCGGTGGCGGCGCGGCGCAGCCGCGGCCGGGGCTGCTGGAGACGATGCGCGGCCGCTGGGGGCTGTTCGCCTATCTCGTCGTGCTCATGATGGCGTTCAACCTGTTCAGCCACGGCTCGCAGGACCTGTATCCGACGTTCCTGAAGGAGCAGCACCATTTCGACACGCGCACGGTCGCCTGGCTCACGATCGCGCTGAATCTCGGCGCGATCGTCGGCGGGCTGTTCTTCGGCGCCTGGTCCGAGCGCGTCGGCCGGCGCCGGGCGATCGTCGTCGCGGCGCTGCTGGCGCTGCCGATGGTGCCGCTGTGGGCCTACGGCGGCTCGGTCGCGCTGCTCGCCATCGGCGTGTTCCTGCTGCAGGTCATGGTGCAGGGCGCCTGGGGCGTCGTGCCGGTGCACCTCAACGAGCTCTCGCCCGACGCGGTGCGCGCGACGCTGCCGGGCTTCGCCTACCAGGGCGGCAACCTGCTGGCCTCGTTCGCGGCGCCGTTCCTGACCTGGCTCGCCGGCCGGCGCGGCGGCGACTACGCGTTCGCCATGGCCGCGTTCATTGCCTGCGTGGCCGTGTTCCTCGCCGCGGTCACCGCGCTCGGCCCGGAGGCGCGCGGCACGCGCTTCGGCGCCGGGCCGGGCGCCGAATGACGCCGGCCGCGCGACCTGCTAATCTCGCGCGCTTTTTTTCGCGGAGCAGAAGGTGAAAGTCGAGCAGAACAAGGTCGTTTCGTTCCACTACAGCGTCAGCGACGCGGCCGGAACGCAGATCGATTCCTCGCGCGAGCGCGGCGAGCCGCTGACCGTGCTGATCGGCCACGGCAACATCATTCCCGGCCTGGAGAAGGCCCTGCTCGGCCGCGAGGCCGGCGAGCGCTTCGAGGTCAGCGTCGCGCCGGCCGAGGCCTACGGCGAGCGCCGCGCCAACTTCGTGCAGCGCGTGCCGAAGAAGTACTTCCAGGACGCCGAGCGCCTGCGCCCGGGCATGAGCACGGTGCTGCAGACCAAGGAAAGCGGGCCGCGCATGGTCGTCGTGCTGAAGATCGGCTCCAGCGTCATCGACGTCGATCTCAACCATCCGCTGGCCGGAAAGACGCTGGCGTTCGACGTCGAGCTGACCGAGGTGCGCGACGCCACGCCCGAGGAGATCGCGCACCGCCACGCGCACGGCACCGGCGGGCACGAGCACTGAGCGCGCGCCGCACCGGCGGCGCTCAGGGCCGCGCCGGCGACCTCTGCGCGCGCGCCGTCGCGCCGGCGCCGATGCCGCGCGACGCGGCCGCGCGCCCGTCGAGCACGCGCTTGCCGTAGGCGAAGTGCTCGCGCCACCAGGCGCCGTCCAGGCTGTCCAGGCGCACCGTGCCGCCGCTGTTGGGCGCGTGCACGAAGCGGCGTTCGCCGACGTAGATGCCCACGTGGCTGATGCTGCGGCCGTCGCGGAAGAACACCAGGTCGCCGGCCTGCAGCGAGTCGACGGCGAGCTTGCGCGCGTCGAGCTCGCCCATCTCGGCCGAGGTGCGCGGCAGCGTGACGCCGGCGGCGTCGCGGAAGACGTAGCCGACCAGGCCGCTGCAGTCGAAGCCGCCCTGCGGCGTGTTGCCGCCGAAGCGGTACGGCGTGCCGACCAGCGCGATCGCGCGGAACAGCACCGCGTTGGCCGCGTCGGCGCGCGGCGTGCCGGCGACGAGCGGCGGCTCGGGACGGCGCGGCGCGGCGCCGCAGGCGGCCAGCAGGACGATCAGCAGGGCGAGCAGCGAGCGGCGCAGCGGCGTCATGCCGCAGACGTTCGCCGGGCGGCCGCGGCGTGTCAATGGGCGCCCGGGGGTCAGGCGCTCAGTGCGGTTCCGCCGCAAAGTGTCAGTTTCGGACGCGCCTGAGCCTCGGCGGCCGGCGCCACCGCCGGCCCGAGCAGAGACGCGTGCAGGTCCGCGACCGTGCGTTCGAACTGCGCCAGGCGCACGTTCGCGGCGACCGCGACCGGGCCGGGCACGCTGCCGCTGTCGATGAGGTCGCGCAGCAGGCGGCGCTGCATTTCGCCGAAATCCTCGTCCTGCAGGGCCTCGTCGAGCGCGCAGATCAGCGCGGCCAGCCAGCCGGAATTGGGTGCGCGAAGCGCCAGCAGCAATTCGTTCGTCGAGGGTTTCATGGCGAGTCCTGTGCCAGTGAAGTCGGACGAGTGCTTGCACGTTCGGTGCCAGTCGGCGGCCGTTTCCCCCAATGGCGCATCGGCGCGCACGGCCCGGCCGCCTGTCCGCACGCGGCCGCGGCGGGCAGGGCGCCGCACCGCCGGCATCGCCAGCGCCGCCGGCCTCGTGCATGATGCCGGCAGGAATCGGCCGGCGGCGGCGTTCCGTCGCGCGGCGCCGCCCGGCGCGGACGTGCGCCGACGGCGCGACACGACGGAGACCCCTGCCATGATGTACGACTGGAATGCGTATCTGGGGCAGCTCAAGGAGCGCATCGGCGAGATCGGCCAGCTCAGCCCCGACACGGTCCGCGGCTATGCCACGCTGAGCGGCGCCGGCGCCAAGACGCAGCACCTCGACGCGAAGACGCGCGAGCTGATCGCGCTGGCCGTCGCCGTGACCACGCGCTGCGACGGCTGCATCACCGTGCACACCGACGCCGCGGTCAAGGCCGGCGCCAGCAAGGAGGAGATCGCCGAGGCGCTCGGCGTCGCCGTCGCGCTGAACGCCGGCGCCGCGCTGGTGTACTCGGCGCGCGTGCTCGACGCGTATGCCGCCAGGACCGGCGGTGCCTGAGCGGAGCGCCGGCGCCGGCATCGTACAATCGCCGGCATGACGACGCGGACGACGGACGTGCTGATACTCGGCGGTGGCATCATCGGCCTCGCCTGCGCGTACTACCTCCTGGACGCCGGCCGCAGCGTGACCGTGCTCGAGCAGGGCACGCCCGGCTGCGGCAGCTCGCACGGCAACTGCGGCACGCTGACGCCGAGCCACGCCGCGCCGTTGGCGATGCCGGGCACGATCGGCACCGCGCTGCGCTGGCTGTTCAAGCCCGACGCGCCGCTGCGCATCCGCCCGCGTCCGGATCCGGCGCTGCTCGGCTGGCTGTTCGGCTTCGCCGGCCGCTGCACCTGGCGCGCGTTCGCGCAGGCGCTGCACGCCAAGGCGCCGCTGCTGCTGCGCTCGCGCGCGCTGATCGAGGAGCTCGTGCGCAAGGAGCGCCTGGACTGCGAGTTCGAGGCGCTCGGCACGATGAACGTGTTCCGCGACGAGGCGGGCTTCGCCGCCGCGCGCGCGCTCTGCGGCCGCCTGGCCGAGGCCGGCATCGCCGTCGACGTGCTCGACGCGCGCCAGGCGCTGGCGCGCGAGCCGGCGCTGAAGGACGGCCTCGCCGGCGCGCTGTTCAATCCCGGCGACGCGCAGCTGCGCCCGGACCGCTACGCCGCCGAGCTGGCGCGCGTCGTGCGGGCGAAGGGCGGCACGATCGAGGAAGGCGCGCGCGTCGACGAGGTGTCCTGCGAGGGCGGGCGCGTGACGCGCGCGGCCACCGCGCGCGGCGACTTCGCCGGACGCGACGTCGTGCTCGCGCTCGGCGCCTGGTCGCCGCTGCTCGCGCGGCGCCTGGGCCTGCGCATCCCGATCCAGCCCGGCAAGGGCTACTCGATCACCTACGCGCGGCGGCCGGCGCGCTGCCCGCGCGTGCCGCTGACGCTGAAGGAGCCGGCCGTCTGCGTCACCGCCTGGAGCTCGGGCTACCGGCTCGGCAGCACGATGGAGTTCGCCGGCTACGACGCCACGCTGAACCGCACGCGCCTGGACGCGCTCAGGCGCGGCGCGGCCGCGTTCCTGCACGAGCCGGAAGGCGCCGACGTGGTCGAGGAATGGTACGGCTGGCGGCCGATGACGCCGGACGACCTGCCCGTGCTCGGCCGCGCGCCCGGCCTGGACAACCTCGTGCTCGCGACCGGCCACGGCATGCTGGGCGTGTCGATGTCGGCCGTCACCGGGCGCCTGATTTCGCAGCTCGTCGCCGGCCGCGCGCCGGAGATCGATCTTGCGCCGTTCTCCGCGGCGCGCTTCGCTTGACCAACCGGAAGGGGATCGTCATGTCGCATATCCGTCCCGCTCTCGCGGCGCTGCTCGCGCTCGCCGTCCCGCTCGCGCCGGCCCGCGCGGCCGACGTCGGCCGGCCGGCCGAGGCGGTCGCGTTCCAGTGGGGCGTGAAGATCCCGCTGCGCGACGGCGTGAAGCTCAACGCCACGCTGTACCGGCCGCGCGCGCAGGCCGAGGCGCTGCCGTGCGTGTTCACGCTCACGCCGTACATCGCGCAGAGCTACCACGAGCGCGGCATGTACTTCGCCGCCAACGGCTACGTCTTCCTCACCGTCGACGCGCGCGGCCGCGGCAACTCCGAGGGCGAGTTCACGCCGCTGCTGCAGGAGGCCGAGGACGGCCACGACGTCGTCGAATGGCTCGCCCGGCAGCCCTACTGCAACGGCAAGGTCACGATGTGGGGCGGCTCGTACGCCGGCTACGACCAGTGGGCCGCCGCCAAGGAATTCCCGCCGCATCTGGCCACGATCGTGCCGGTCGCCTCGCCCAAGCCCGGCGTCGACTATCCGATGCAGCACAACATGTTCTATTCCTACGACGTGCAGTGGCTGACGCTGGTCAGCGGCAAGGCCTCGCAGGAAGGCATCTTCGGCGACAGCCCGTTCTGGAGCGCGCAGTTCAAGCGCTGGTACGAGGCGCACGCGCCGTTCAAGGAGCTGGACGCCTACGTCGGCAATCCCTCGCCGATCTTCCAGACCTGGATCTCGCACCCGATGCAGGACGCCTACTGGGACGGCTTCAGCCCGACGCCGGAGCAGTACGCGAAGCTCTCGCTGCCGATCCTGAGCATCTGCGGCCAGTACGACGGCGACCAGCCCGGCGCGCTGGCGTACTACGCCGAGCACATGCGGTACGGCTCGGCCGACGCGCGCGCGCGCCATTACCTCGTCGTCGGCCCCTGGGACCACGCCGGCACGCGCACGCCCAAGGCCGACGTCGGCGGGCTCAAGTTCGGCCCGGCCGCGCTGCTCGACATGAACGCGCTGCACAAGGCTTGGTACGACTGGACGCTGAAGGACGGCGCGCGCCCGGAGTTCCTCAAGGACAAGGTCGCCTACTACGTCACCGGCGAGGAGGCCTGGCGCTACGCGCCGACGCTCGAGGCGGTCACCGCGCGGCGCGAGGCGTGGTACCTCGACTCGGTCGCCTCGCGCGCCAACGACGTGTTCGCCTCGGGCGACCTGCGCCGCGAGCGCGCCGGCCGCGGCGCGCCGGACCGCTACGTCTACGATCCGCTCGACACCAGCTCCGCCGCCTGGGAGCAGGACGAGTCGCCGGCCGGCCTGACCGACCAGCGCGGCGTCTACACGGCCTCGGGCAAGGCGCTGTTCTACCACTCGCCGCCGTTCGCGCAGGACACCGACGTCGCCGGCTTCTTCAAGCTGTCGGCGTGGATCTCGCTCGACCAGCCGGACACCGACATCTCGGCGGCCGTCTACGAGATCCGCCCGGACGGCAGCAGCGTGTTCCTCGCCGGCGACGCGATCCGCGCGCGCTACCGGCGCAGCCTGCGCGAGGCCGTGCCGGTCCGGCCCGGCGCGGTCGAGCGCTACGACTTCGACCGCTTCACGTTCGTCGCGCGCCGCATCGGCAAGGGCAGCCGCCTGCGCCTGGCGATCGCGCCGGTCAATTCGATGTTCGCCGAGAAGAACTACAACGCCGGCGGCGTCGTGGCCGAGGAATCGGGCAAGGACGCGCGCAAGGTCACCGTCACGCTCTACCACGATGCGTCGCGCCCCAGCGCGCTGTCGCTGCCGGTCGCGGCCGCCTCGTCGGTCGCGGCGGGGAAGTAGCGCATGGACGGCGCGAACTTCGATCTGGTCGTGCTCGGCGCCGGCTCCGGCGGCATCGCCATGGCGATCCGCGCGGCGCGCCACGGCGCGCGCGTCGCCGTGCTCGAGCCCGGCGCGCTGGGCGGCACCTGCGTCAACGTCGGCTGCGTGCCGAAGAAGGCGATGTGGCTGGCCGCGGAGCTGGCCGAGGCGCAGCAGCTCGCGCGCGAGCTCGGCTTCGACGCCGCGCCCGGCGCGCTCGACTGGGAGACGTTCGTCACGCGCCGGCACAGCTACATCGCCAACATCCACGCGAGCTACCGGCGGCGCTTCGCCGACCTCGGCATCCGGCTGATCTGCGAGGGCGGGCGGCTGCTCGGCGGCGGCCGCGTCGCCGCCGGCGAGCGCGTGCTCGGCGCCGCGCACGTGCTGGTCGCGACCGGCGCACGGCCGCAGCGGCCGGCGATCCCGGGCGCCGAGCTCGGCATCGATTCGAACGGCTTCTTCGCGCTGCGCGCCTGCCCGCGCCGCGTGGCCGTGGTCGGCAGCGGCTACGTCGCCGTCGAGCTCGCCGGCGTGCTGAACGCGCTCGGCGCCGAGGTCGCCCTGTTCGTGCGCGGCGAGCGCCTGCTGCGCGCGTTCGACGCCGAAGCCGGCGCCGCGCTGGCGCAGGCCATGGCCGCGCACGGCATCCGGGTGCACTTCGGCCGCGAGCCCGCCTCGGCGGCGCGCACGGACGGCGGCTACGCGCTCGCGTTCGGCGACGGCTCGACCGAAGCGGGCTTCGACGAGCTGATCTGGGCGACCGGGCGCGCGCCGAACACGGCCGGCATCGGCCTGGAGCAGGCCGGCGTCGCGCTCGACGCCAGCGGCTACGTCGTCACCGACGCGATGCAGAACACCTCGGCGGCGAACGTCTACGCCGTCGGCGACGTGACCGGGCGCGTCGCCCTGACGCCGGTCGCGATCGCCGCCGCGCGCCGCCTGGCCGACCGCGTGTTCGGCGGCCAGGCCGACGCCCGGCTCGACTACGAGAACATCCCCACCGTGGTGTTCTCGCATCCGCCGCTCGGCGCGGTGGGCCTGACCGAGGAGGCGGCGCGCGCGCTCTACGCCGACCGCGTGAAGGTCTACCGCGCGAGCTTCCGGCCGATGCTCGCCGCGCTCGCCCAGCGCGAGGAGAAGACGCTGATCAAGCTGGTCTGCGCCGGGTCCGAGGAGCGCGTCGTCGGCATCCACGTGCTCGGCCGCGCCGCCGACGAGCTGCTGCAGGGCTTCGCCGTCGCGCTGAAGATGGGCGCGCGCAAGGCCGACTTGGACGCCACGGTGGCGATCCATCCGACCTCGGCCGAGGAGCTCGTGCTGCTCGTCTGAACCTCGTCCGTCTCGTCGCCGCCGGCGCGAAACGGCCGTGTCCAAGGCGCTGCTGCTCGCGCGCCAGATGCTCGTGCGCGAAGTTCGTGCACGCCGAGGACGACGCCGCGTTCGGGCTGGTCTTCGTCCGCTTGCGCGACCGCGAGATGATCCGGTTCGCCGGCGGCGAACCGGACACCTTGACGTCCGTGGCGCGCCGGCCGGCGCCGGCACGCCGCCGGTGCGCAAGAAAAAAGGCCCGCGTCCGTGCGGACGCGGGCCTCGCGCGCATCGCGCCGATGCGTCAGGTGCTCATTCGATGCCGCCGACCGCGGCCTGGCCGAGCTTGAACATGACCTCGGTGTTGTCGAACACGCCGTGGAACAGCGTCGCGCCCAGGCCGTAGGCCGACAGCGGGATGTCGGTGCCGGTGTGCACGGCCTGGTCGCCCGGCACCTGGCCGGTGACGAGGTAGCCGACGTCCTTGTTGCGCACGTTCGGATCGGCCGGCGATTCGGCCGGCGGGAACGGCTGCTGCGTGTCCTTGGTCGGGAACGCGCTCGGCAGCCAGGTCTCGTAGCGGTCGGCGTTGGCGCCGTAGCCGATCAGCATCTTGTGGTCGATGTGGGTGGTCTGCGGATAGCCGTCCTCGGCGATGGCGTACTTCGGGAACTTCGCCGCCTCGTAGGTGCCGACGACGGCGGAACCGGACGCCGGGTTCGCCTCGAGCGTCGCCGCCGTCGCGGTCGACGCGCCGATGATCGCCGCGCCGGAGCATTCGTGGTCCGCGGTGACGATGACCAGCGTGTCGGGATTCTTCTCGGCGAACGCCTTGGCGACGGCCACGGCGCGGTCGAACTCGATGACCTCGAGCGGCCAGCGGTCGCTGTCCATGAGGTGCGCCTGCTTGTCGATCGAGGCGCCTTCGATCAGCGCCACGAAGCCCTTGGCGTTCTTCGACAGCACCTTGAGCGCGGCGTCGGTCATCTCGTCGAGCATCGGCTGGTCGGGGAAGCCGAACGCGTCGACCACCGCGCCCTGGCCGCGGCGGCCGGCGATCTTGTCGTAGGCGACGTTCATGTTCGAGTACGCGAACAGGCCGAGCAGGCGGTTCGGCACGCCGCGCTCGAACGCCGCGTCCAGCCCGGCCTTGTCCGGCGCGTAGGCGAAGCCGGCGGCCTGGAAGTCCGCGATCAGGTCGCGCTCCGGATCGAGCGTGCCCTTGGCCGCGCCCCAGCCGGCGACGACGTCGTCCGGCAGCACGTAGTCGTTCGCCTTGCGGCGCTGCGAGCCGTTGGCCGGCTGCGGGCTGACGCTGTTGGACGGATTAGGCAGGAACCACTTGCGCCCGCCGCCCATCAGCACGCTGAGGCCGGTCAGGTCGCGGTCGTCGAGGAACTGGTCGACGATGCCGGTGCCGTTGCCGCGCGCGGAGGTGTGCACCGCCATCGAGGCGGGCGTGGCGTCGAACACGTCGGCCGTGGTGACCACGCCGAGCGACTTGCCCTGCAGGTTGTGCAGGTACTCCGACAGGTATTCGACGCGCGGGTTGTCGAACGCGTCGAGCGTGTCGTCGGGGAACACGCCTTCCTGGTTGTTGTTGGCCTTGTTGCCGGTCACGTAGTTCTGCATGCCCGGCGCCGAGTCGGTGATGATGGAGTTCAGCGACGCGGTCATGACCATGCCGGTGTACGGGAACGTGTCCATCGTCAGCAGGCCCTTCGCCTTGCCCTGCGCGTAGCCCTTGGCCATGATGCGGCCGGCCGTGCGCTGCGCGGCGCCCATGCCGTCGCCGAGCAGGATGATGATGTTCCTGGCGATCTTGCCGCCGTTCCTGTCGATGCCGACGATCTCGAAGTTGCCGGTGGCGGTGATCAGCTTGCCGTCGCTCTGCTCGGCGGTGACCTTGAACTCGTGCACGCCCGGCGTGCCCTTCGAATAGGCGCGCTGCGACAGCACCGCGGTGTTCGCCGGCAGGCCGGCGACCAGCACGCAGCCGGACTTGCCGGTGGTCAGGCCGTCCTCGCCGATGCAGGTCTCGGCCGGGCCGGTCTCGGTGACGATGCTGGTGCGCGCGCGCCCGTCGCCGTCGAAGCGCATCGTGCCGAGGCCGTCGACCGAGAACGCGAAGTTCTTGATCGTCGTGCCCGGATCGGGCTGCACCGTGGCCTGCAGGTCGAACTGCTGGCCCGGCAGGAAGCGGGCGATGACCGGCGCGGCGCTGCCGGAAGAGAACAGCTCGCTCGGCGGCGTCAGGCGGCTGACCTGGGCGGCCTGCGCCTGCATCGAAGCGGCGCCCAGCGCGGCCACGACCAGCATGGCCAGCGGCCGGCGTACGACGGCTGCGGATTGCATCGGATGTCTCCTGGAGTGAGTGCGTGGAAGAAAGGGGGCGGCGCGCTCAGCGCGGCGCGGCCTGGCGCGCGCCGCGGCGGGCGAGTTCCAGCAAGGCGCGTTCGGGGCGCGCGTCGAGCTCGATGCGCGCGGCCGCGACGCGCCCGGCCTGGCGCACCTCGTAGGCGCCCACGCGCAGCACGCCGGTGATCTTGAGCAGGCCCGGCAGCATCGGCACGCGCGTGTCCGCGCCCTTCGGCAGCGTCACGTAGACCGCGCTCGCCGGGATGTCGTCGGCCAGCGACTCGTCCTCGTCGCCGGCGGCGACCGGCAGCGGCGACAGCAGGAAGCCGCCGGCGGCCGGCGGCGCCTGCTGCACCATGTAGCCGACGATGCGCACGCGCCTGCCGTCGAGCGCGCGCAGCTTGTCCGTGGGCTCCAGGCCCTTCGGCCCGACCGGCAGCTTGAACAAGTCGGCGAATTTCAGTTCGGTGACGCCGGCCGCGGGCGGCTCGAGGCGGCGCTTCACGGCGAGCTCCGCCGGCACCTTCGCCGGCTGCAGGTCGCGGCGCGCGCCGGCGCCCTCGTGTGCGGCGGCGGGCAACGCCGCTGCGGTGAGCGCGATCAGCACGGCCAGGCGTGCGGCGAGGGAGACGCAGGACATCGATGATCCCCGGAAGCGACGTGCGCGAAGCAGGGCGCCTCGTGCGAACCGCGTCACGGTAGAAGGCCGGGGTGACGGTTTTTTTAAGCTGCGATGACGTTTCCCGTACGCCGCCGCCGCGCGCTCAGCGGCGCAGGTGCACGCGCTGCTTGAGCAGGTCGGCGAGCCAGATCGCGACGGCGGCCGCCGCGCCGGCCGCCACGCAGTGCACGAACAGCACGCCGAGCGCGGCCAGGCCTCTCAGCGCGAAGATCGGCACCAGCCAGCGCCAGTAGCCGGCGCCGGCGAACCACGGGCCGGAGCCTGCGCGCCGCCGGTAGCGCACCAGCGCGAGCACGATCGCGAAGACCGCCAGCGCGATCGAGCCGGCGAGCGCGGCGGTCACGGGGCCGCCGTCGGGCGCCGGCGGCGGAGCGTAGCGCACGATGCAGGCGGCGAGGCACAGCGCCGGGATGAACAGGAGGCGCGTCCAGAAGGCGGCGGTGGGCGCGATCGCGTCCTGCGGCAGGCCCTGCCAGCGGCTGACCGCGGTCCAGCCGACGTACAGCGCCCACAGCGCGCAGCCGAGCAGCACGACCGCCGCCACCGGCGTGGTCAGCGAACCGGTGGCGGCACGCAGGCCGTCGAGCGCGGTCGCCAGCAGCAGCAAGGCGGCGCAGCGCGCCAGGCCGACCGCGACGCGCGGCAGCGTGACCGCGCTGCGGTCGCCGGCGCGCTGCCAGAACGCGATGCGCCGGCGGTCGAAGCCGGCCGGCAGGCGCTCGACGCGCGCCTGCTGCAGGTAGCGCAGGAACGCGGCGACCTCGCTCGGGCGCCGTGGCGGCAGCGCCTGCAGCAGCACGACCGGCCAGCGGAACGGGCCGGACAGCAGTGCGAACAGGCGCTCGGCGCCGACCTCGAGCGGCACCTGCGCCGCCTGCAGCGACGCGGCGAGTTCGTGCCGGTCCTGCAGCAGCCATTCCACGTGCAGGCGCCGGCGCAGCCGGTCCAGCCGCAGCGGGTCCTGCCCGGCGAGCACGTGGTCCATGTCGAAGAACGCGAGCACCGCGTCGAAGCAGCGCTCCGGCATCGGCGGCGCCAGCGCATGCAGCGCGGCCATCGTCGCCTGTCCGGCCTGCGCCTTGACCGTCAGCGACCACAGCGCGGGCTGGCGCTGCAGCCATGCGCGCAGCGCGTCGGCGTCGCCGCGCGCGGCGTGCTCGCGCAGTCCGTCGAAGAACGCGGCGAAATCCAGGCGTTCGCGTTCGTCGGGCCGCGCGGGCGCCGCGCCCACATCGGCCGCGGCCTCGTCCCAGGCGAGCGCGTGCGCGTCGTCGGCCGCCGGCGGCGCCGGCAGGCGCCCGGCTGCAGGACCGTCGACCGCCCAGGCGATCTGCACCGCGGGTTGCGCGGGCGCCGCGGCCGGCGCGACCGGCGGCGCGGGCGCCGGCGCGGGTTCGAAGCCGGCCGGCGCGGCCAGCGCCGGCGACGCCACGGCGACGAACGCCTCCGCGTCGTCCTCGTCGCGCTCGCGTGCGAGCGCGAGCGCGAAGCGGTAGGCCTCGTTCAACGCCTGGAAGCCGGCCGGATCGGATTCCGGCCGCGCGCCGCGCAGCCTGAGCGCGTAGGCGCGCTTGATCGCGCGCTCGTCGGCCGCGCGGTCGAGGCCCAGGAAGGCGAACGGATCGACCATTCAGCCTTCCGCTTCGAGGTGGCCGAGCGCCTCCTCGAGGCGGCGGCGGTGCTCGCCGATGCGCTGCTCGTCCTGCGTGGCGAGCACCGCCTGGAACGCGGCGATCCATTCCTGCAGCATCGCCCGCTCGTGCAGGCGCTCCTCGTACAGCCGCTCGGCGCGCGCGAGCACGGCGAGGTTCTCCTGCTTGTCGCGCGGGTGGATCTTGAGCTCGGCCAGCGCGGCCAGGCGCGCGCGGATCTCCTCCGGCCCGAGCACGCCCGGGTTCTGCTCCAGCAGCAGCTCGTGCGTGCGCCCGCTGGCGAGCACGGTCGCCTCGACCTGCAGCACGCCGTTGACGTCGTAGGTGAAGCGCACCCGGACGCCGTTGTCCGCCTTCGGCGTGCGCGGCGGCAGCTCGACCATGAGCTCGCCGAGCTTGACGTTCTTCGCCACCAGCGGGTTCTCGCCCTGGTAGACGTCGATCGCCAGCCGCGTCTGGTTGTCGCTGAGCGGATAGAACGTGTCCTCGCGGCTGACCGGCACCGTGCTGTTGCGCTGGATGATCGGATGGAAGAAGCCGGCCTGGTGGCGGCCTTCCTCGTCGGTGCGCGAGACCTCGGTGCCGAGCGTGTACGGGCACACGTCGGTGAGGATGACTTCCTCCAGTTTCGCGTCGCGCGCCTTCAGGCCCGCGGCGACGGCGGCGCCCAGCGCGATCGCCTCGTCGGGATTGACGTGCCTGAGCGGCAGCCGGCCGAACATGCGCGAGACCAGCCGCGCCACCGCGGGCATGCGGCTGGCGCCGCCGACGAGCACGATCTCGTCGAGCTCGGCCGGCTGCAGGCGCGCGTCGCGCATCGCACGCTCGAGCGGCGCGCGCAGGCGCTGCAGCAGCGGCTCGGCGAGCCGCGAGAAGCGGTCCTCGTCGATCTCCCAGCTCGCCTCGCGGCCGCCGGCGCGCACTTCCAGGCGCACGCGCGCGGCGTGGCTGAGCTCGCGCTTGACCTTCTCCAGCCGGTGGCGCAGCTGGCCGCGCTCGGCCGGCGGCAGCTCGCCCGCCTGCAGGCCGAGGTCGGCGCAGCAGGCCTCGACCAGCACGTCGAGGAAGTCCTCGCCGCCGAGGTAGTTGTCGCCGGCGCTGGCGTGCACCTCGACCACGCCGTCGAACAGCTCCAGGATCGACACGTCGAACGTGCCGCCGCCGAGGTCGAACACCAGGAAGCGGCTGCCGTCGCGGCGTTCCTGCAGGCCGTAGGCGAGCGCGGCCGCGGTGGGCTCGTTGATCAGGCGCTCGACGCGGATGCCGGCCAGCTCGCCGGCGGCGCGCGTCGCGCGCCGCTGCGCGTCGGAGAAGTACGCCGGCACGCTGATCACCGCCTCGTCCACCGGCGCACCGAGCGCCGCCTGCGCGTCGGCGATCAGCGAGCGCAGCAGCAGCGCGGAAAGCTCCTCCGGGCGGAAGCTGCGCTCGCCCAGGCGCGTGTCGCGCGCGCTGCCCATCCAGCGCTTGAACGTGGCGACGCTGCGCGCGGGATGCGTGACGAGCCGGTCGCGCGCGGCCGCGCCGACGATCAGCGCGCCGTCCTCGTCCACGCTCACGGCCGAGGGCGTCAGCAGGCTGCCGAGCGCGTTCGGGAACAGGCGCGGCGCGCCGTCGACGAACGCGCCGACCAGCGAATGGGTGGTGCCGAGATCGATGCCGACGATCATGATCCGTCCCTGGTTTGCTGCTCTTGTGAAAAGTGCGGCCACGGACGGCCGCGGGTGGATGTTACGGAGTCATCGTGCCCGCCGGCATGGCATGCACGATCGCGGCGATCAGGAATCGCTTACATCCGGAACACGCCGAAGCGCTGCGGCTCGACCGGCGCGTTCAGGCTGGCCGACAGGGCCAGGCCCAGCACGCGCCGCGTGTCGGCCGGGTCGATGATGCCGTCGTCCCAGAGCCGGGCGGTGGCGTAGTAGGGATGGCCCTGGCGCTCGTACTGCTCGCGGATCGGCGCCTTGAACGCCTCTTCCTCGTCCTTCGACCAGGTCCTGCCGGCCGCTTCCAGGCCGTCGCGGCGCACCGTGGCGAGCACGCTGGCGGCCTGCTCGCCGCCCATGACCGAGATGCGCGCGTTCGGCCACATCCACAGGAAGCGCGGCTGGTAGCCGCGGCCGCACATCGCGTAGTTGCCGGCGCCGAAGCTGCCGCCGACGACCACGGTGAACTTGGGCACGTGCGAGCAGGCCACGGCGGTGACCATCTTGGCGCCGTCCTTGGCGATGCCGGCGTTCTCGTACTTCTTGCCGACCATGAAGCCGGTGATGTTCTGCAGGAACACCAGCGGCACGTTGCGCTGGTTGCACAGCTCGACGAAGTGCGCGCCCTTGAGCGCGCTCTCGGCGAACAAGATGCCGTTGTTGGCGACGATGCCGACCGGGTAGCCGTGGATGTGCGCGAAGCCGGTGACCAGCGTCTTGCCGTAGCGCGCCTTGAACTCCTGCAGCTCCGAGCCGTCGACGATGCGCGCGACGACCTCGCGGATGTCGAACGGGATGCGCGTGTCGCGCGGCACGCAGCCGTAGAGCTCGGCGGCCGGATACAGCGGCTCGCGCGGCTCGCGCACGGCCAGGGCGACGCTCTTGCGCCGGTTCAGGCTGGCGACGACGCCGCGCGCGATCTCGAGCGCGTGCGCGTCGTTCTCGGCGAAATGGTCGGCCACGCCGGAGACCGCGGTGTGCACGTCGGCGCCGCCGAGCGCCTCGGCGTCGACCACCTCGCCGGTGGCCGCCTTCACCAGCGGCGGGCCGCCGAGGAAGATCGTGCCCTGCTCGCGCACGATGATCGTCTCGTCGCTCATCGCCGGCACGTAGGCGCCGCCGGCGGTGCACGAGCCCATGACCACGGCGATCTGCGCGATGCCGAGCGCGCTCATGCGCGCCTGGTTGTAGAAGATGCGGCCGAAGTGCTCCTTGTCCGGGAACACCTCGTCCTGCAGCGGCAGGAACGCGCCGCCGGAATCGACCAGGTAGATGCAGGGCAGGCGGTTCTCCAGCGCGACTTCCTGCGCGCGCAGGTGCTTCTTCACCGTCATCGGGAAGTACGTGCCGCCCTTGACCGTGGCGTCGTTGGCGATGACCAGCACTTCGACGTCGTGCACGCGGCCGATGCCGGCGATCAGGCCGGCGCAGGGCGCCGCGCCGTCGTACAGGCCGTGCGCGGCCAGCGGCGAGAGCTCCAGGAACGGCGAGCCCGGATCGAGCAGCGCGCGGATGCGCTCGCGCGGCAGCAGCTTGCCGCGCTCGGTATGCTTCGCGCGCGCCTTCTCGCCGCCGCCGAGCGCGGCCTTGTCCATCTCCTGGCGCAGGTCGTCGACCAGCGCGCGCAGCTGCGCGGCGTTGGCCTGGAAGTCCGCGGAACGGGTGTCGATGAGCGAGCGGATCTGCGGCATGTCGGTTCGGCGAGAAGGCAACTGGTCGATGTAAGCACAGCTTCGCCGTTCAGCCAAGCCGCATGCGCATCAGGCGGAGTGATGAATGGGAACACGCGATGCTGCGACGAGGAGGGTGAGCCCGAGACCGAGCAGAAGCATCCCCCACGCCCCGATGGCGGGGACCGGCGCTGCAGGGTCGGCTGCGCCGCTGCGCGGGGAGAGTTGCAACGTCGCCGCGTCGTTGCCACGGTCGAAGTCCTGGACGATGTCGTCGCCGACGAGGTAGCCGAAATCGACGATGCCGATTTCGAAGCGAACGGCGGTGCGGAGGGGTTCGTGAGCAACCGCCTTGAGCAGGCACGACTTCGTCTCTCCGGGCTCGAGCTCGCCGATCCCGAATTGAACCGAAGGGGGGCCGATGGCCAGACAGGTAGGTCCGAAGCTGGCTTGGAGGCATCCGCCGGGCAGCTGGTTGTCGAGTTCGAACGGGGCGGTCGCCGCATCCTGGCAATAGCCGAAATCGACCCTGTCGACCGGCCAGGGACCGGAATTGTGGACCGTGATCTCGATGATGCCTTCTCGCTCGCCAGGTGCGGGATACGGCCGGAGCTGCGCTGCTTGGAGAGAGACATCCATCACGGGTCCGAAGAGCCATGCCGCGTCGCCGAGGCGGATGCCGGGGTTGCCGGGCGGGTTCTCCTCGAAGCCGAGGTACGACGGCCCGTCCGAGTCCTTCGAGCGCCGCATGCGCAGGCGGCACTGAATTTTTGCAAGAGCCGGCAGCGGACCGGCACGCAGTTGCACGCGCAGCGGATCGTGCAGCACGCCGTTGCGCACGTTGCACGGCCCCGATTCGGCGAGTTCGAGGGTATAGGCGTCGGGCGCGGCGATCGGTCTTGCCTCGAACACCGCTTCTTCGGCGTCGACCCGAGTGGTATTGGCGATTTCGACGGTGAACGTCTTCTCTTCGCCCCGTTGCAGGGGAATTACGAGTGCACGAGCTTGGCCGTGAATGGCCGTCCCGATCGCAAGGGCGGCGAATAGGCGAGCAAGCGAAGGCACGGGGTCTCTCCAGGCCATGAAGCGTGCGGAATGCTACCCGACGTGGGCCGTGCTACGCGGATGGGCAAGACGCGACCGGCCGCGCGAGGCGGCCGGTCGGGCAGGGCGATGCGGACGCGGGCGTGCGTTCAGTCGCCGCTCTTGTCCTTGTCCGCCGCGTCGGCGGCGGCATCCTTGGCGTTGCGCGCGGCGTCGGCGATGTCGTGGCCGACTGCCTTGGCGCCTTCCTTGACCTCGCGTCCGGCGGCCTTGGTCGCGTCCCAGGCGGTGCTGGCGCCTTCCTTGATCGCATGGCCGGCGGCGCTGGCGCCTTCCTTGACCGCGGTGCCGGCTTCGCCCGCGGCTTCCTTGGTCGCGTCGACCGCGTTGCCGGCCGCTTCCTTGGCCTTGTCGGCGGCGCTTTGCGTGGCGTCGGCGGCGTGGTCGGCGCTGGCGTTCGCCGCCTCGCCGACTTCGTTCGCGGACTGCTTGATCGTATCCGCGGCCTGCTGGCTGACGGCCTTGACGTCGTCGGCCGTCTTCTTCGCCGCGGCCTTGGCGTCTTCGGCGGCCTGCTTCGCGGCCGCGGCGGCCTTGTCCGCCGCTTCCTGCGCCTGCTGCTGCGAGGTATCGCTGCAGGCGGCCAGCGCCGTGGCGATCAGGGCGCCGAGAACGAGCGGCTTGAAGTGCGTCTTCGTGGTCACGTTGTTTCCCTCCCGAGTTGAACGGCCGCGGCGCAGGCAGGCGCCGCCGCCCGGCGGCGGAGCCTCGTCCGCAGGTTCCGGGCGGGCGCGATTCTAGTTCAGCGCCCGGCGGGAGACTGTCTAGAACGGTGACGGGAACGCAGGTCCGGACCGGCGCCGCCGGTCCGGGCGCCCGGCCGCGTCAGACGCGCTCGACGGCGATCGCGGTGGCCTCGCCGCCGCCGATGCACAGCGCGGCGATGCCGCGCTTGCCGCCGCGCTTCTCCAGCGCGTGCAGCAGCGTGACGACCAGGCGCGCGCCCGAGGCGCCGATCGGATGGCCGAGCGCGCAGGCGCCGCCGTTGACGTTGAGCTTCTCGTGCGGAATGCCGAGGTCGCGCATCGGCGCCATCGCCACCACGGCGAACGCCTCGTTGATCTCGAACAGGTCGACGTCGGCCACGCTCCAGCCGAGCTTCTTGAGCAGCTTGTCGATCGCCGCGACCGGCGCGGTGGTGAACCACTCCGGCTCCTGCGAGTGCGTGGCGTGGCCGAGGATGCGCGCCAGCGGCTTGATGCCGCGGCGCTGCGCCTCGTCGGCGTGGAGCAGCACGGTCGCGGCGGCGCCGTCGTTGATGCTGGCCGAGCTCGCCGCGGTCACCGTGCCGTCCTTGCGGAACGCCGGCTTCAGCGCGGGGATCTTGTTGATGTCGCATTTGCCCGGCTGCTCGTCGACGGCGACCTCGACCTCGCCCTTGCGCGTGGCGACCTTGACCGGAACGATCTCGTCGGCGAACGCGCCGGAGCTCACCGCGGCCTGCGCGCGGCGCACCGACTCGGCGGCGTAGGCGTCCTGCTCCTCGCGCGTGAAGCCGTACTTGTCGGCGGTGGCCTCGCCGAACACGCCCATCGCCTTGCCGTCGTACGGATTGACCAGGCCGTCCCAGGCCATGTGGTCGACGAACTTGGCGTCGCCGAAGCGGATGCCGGCGCGCGTGGCCACCATGTGCGGCGCGTTGGTCATCGACTCCATGCCGCCGGCGACGACGATCGACGCCGAGCCGGCCTTGATCAGGTCGTGGCCGAGCATGATCGCCTTCATGCCCGAACCGCAGACCTTGTTGATCGTCATGCAGCCGACCGACGGCGGCACGCCGGCGCCGAGCGCGGCCTGGCGCGCCGGCGCCTGGCCGAGGTTGGCCGGCAGCACGCAGCCCATGATGACTTCGGAGACGTCGCCCGGCGCCACGCCGCTCCGCGCGAGCGCGCCCTGGATCGCGGCCGTGCCGAGCACGGTCGTCGGCACGCCGGTGAACTGGCCGAGCATGGCGCCGATGGCGGTGCGCTTGGCACCGGCGATGACGATATCGGACATGGAGAACCTCTTGAGGAGTGGTGAAAGCGGCGCAGGCGCCGGCGGGTGCCTCGATTATCGCGCTGCAACATGAAAGCGGCAAACGCCGCCGCGGCGCGGCAGGCATGGACGGACGCGTCTGCCGCAGCGCGCCAGCCGGGCGCCCGGACAGGCCAAGATGGGAGCGCCCCTCGGCGGGATTCAAGCCCGCTCGGGCAGGTCCGGGCGGAGGCCTGCCGCGCGGCGTGCGCCTGCCGGCGGCGCGGCAGGCCGCGAGCCGGGCACCGGGATCGCGGCAGCGGCAGGGCGTCGGCGGCGCGCCGGTCGCGATGCGGCGGCCGGCGCCGGCGGTCACGACTTGCCGTGGAACAGCTCGCGGCCGATCAGCATGCGCCGGATCTCGTTCGTGCCGGCGCCGATCTCGTACAGCTTGGCGTCGCGCAGGATGCGGCCGGTCGGGTACTCGTTGATGTAGCCGTTGCCGCCGAGCGCCTGGATCGCCTCCAGCGCCACCTGCACGGCGCTCTGCGAGGCGTGCAGCAGGCACGAGGCCGGGTCGATGCGCGACTTCACGCCGGCGTCGTAGTTCTGCGCGACCGTGTAGGCGTAGGCGCGCGAGGACTGCAGTGCGGTGTACATGTCGGCGATCTTCGCCTGCATGATGCCGAACGTGCCGATCGGCGCGTTGAACTGCTTGCGCTCGCGCACGTAGGGCAGGGCGATGTCGAGCGCGGCCTGCATCAGGCCGATCGGGCCGCCGGAGAGCACCAGCCGCTCGGTGTCCAGGCCGCTCATCAGCACGCGCACGCCTTCGTTGACCTCGCCGATGCGGTTCGCGTCCGGGATCTCGCAGCGGTCGAACACCAGCTCGCAGGTGTTGCTGCCGCGCATGCCGAGCTTGTCGAGCTTCTGCGCGGTGGAGAAGCCCTTCATGCCCTTCTCGACGACGAACGCGGTCATGCAGCGCGAGCCGGCCGGGCGGTGCGCGGTGCGCATGTAGACCAGCAGCACGTCGGCGTCGGGGCCGTTGGTGATCCACATCTTCGAGCCGTCGGCGATCCAGACGTCGCCCTTGCGTTCGGCGCGGCAGGTCATCGAGCCGACCACGTCGGAGCCGGCGCCGGGCTCGCTCATCGCCAGCGCGCCGACCCATTCGCCGCTGCACAGCTTGGGCAGGAAGCGGCGCTTCTGCTCCTCGCTGGCGTTCTTGGCGATGTTCTGCACGCACAGGTTCGAATGCGCGCCGTAGGACAGGCCCACCGAGCCGGACGCGCGCGAGATCTCCTCCATCGCCACGACGTGCGCCAGGTAGCCCAGGTCCGAGCCGCCGTACTCGCCGGGCACGGTGATGCCGAGCAGGCCCATCTCGCCGAGCTTGCGCCACAGGTCGGCGGGGAACGCGTTCTCGCGGTCGATCAGGTCCGCGCGCGGCGCGATCTCCTTTTCCGCGAACGCGTGCACGCTCTCGCGCAGCAGGTCGAGTTCTTCACCGAGAGGGAATGGACGCATAGTGGGCTCGCTGGAAAGGACGGGAGCGCCGCGCGCGGCGCGCGCAGGCTGCCGCCATTTTCGCCGATGACGCCGCCCGTGTGCAGCCGCGCGCGGCGCGGCGCGCGTCAGAGGGCCGCCTCGGCGACGGCGACGCGGTTGCGCCCGCTGCGCTTGGCCTCGTACATCGCGCGGTCGGCCCGCCGCAGGAGCAGGTCCATGCGCTCGCCGGCGGCGAGCGTGGCCACGCCGATGCTCACCGTCGAGGCGATGCCGCCGGCGCCGGCCTGGTCCTGCAGGCGCTGGCGGATGCGCTCGGCGATGCGCGCCGCGCGGGCGGCATCCATGCCCGGCAGCGCGACGACGAATTCCTCGCCGCCGTAGCGGCCGATCGCGTCCTCCTCGCGCAGCTCGGCGCGCATCGCCTCGGCCAGCCGGCGCAGCATGGCGTCGCCGGCCTCGTGGCCGTGGCGGTCGTTGAGCTCCTTGAAATGGTCGATGTCGAGGAACAGCAGCGACAGCGGCGCGCCGCCCAGGCGCGCCTGCTGCTCGAGCAGCGGCAGCCGTTCGCTCCAGGCGCGGCGGTTGTACAGCCCGGTCAGCGGGTCGATGTCGGCCTGCCGGCGCGCCTGCTCGTGCGCGCGGCGCAGCACCAGCGTGCGGTCGGCCAGGCCCAGCGAGAAGATCAGCGCCTCGAGCGCGCCGGCCAGGAAGCCGGCCTCGTCCGGCCACGACCACGCGCGCGCGACGCCGTAATGCTGCAGGCTGCCGAGCGCGGTGATGGCGAGCAGCGGCGTCCAGCCGAGCAGGAAGAACCGCGCATAGCGCGAGCCGCGCCAGGCGGCCTGCGCGCACACGCCCACCAGCAGCAGCCCGCCCAGGACCAGCAGCGGGTTGATCGCGGCGCGGCCGAACGCGTCCAGCAGCGGAACGACGCCGGCGAGCGCGGTCGCCGCCACCAGGCCGGCGTAGGCGAGCAGCACGCGCCGCCCGCGCGGCGCGTAGCGCGCCAGGTCCGCGAAGCGCACGAGGAACAGCACCGCCGCGACGATGCCGGCCGAGACCGCGACGCGTCCCCACAGCCGCGGCGCGCCGGCGAGCGCCGTCCAGCCGAGCGGCTCGAACAGGTAGTTGTCCTGGAACGCGAGGATGAACGCGTAGGCGGAAAGGAACAGCGCATGGAACAGGAACGTGGCGTCGTGCAGGCGCGCGGCGAAGAACAGCGCCATCGTCGCCATCGCCAGCATGACGCCGAGCGAGGCGCCGGCCAGCATCAGGCGCCAGGCGTCGGCGGCGAGATAGTCGGCCACCGGCTCGGCGTGGAAGCGCAGCGACGAGGCGATGACGTCGCGCGCGTCGACGAGCACGCCGATCGGCGCGCCGGCGGCGAGCGGCGCCTCGACCGGGAACGCCAGGCGCCCGTGGCCGGGCCAGGTGCCCGCGTCGCGCCGGCCGACGCGCGCGCGCAGGCCCCCGCCGCGGCCGGGCAGGTGCACGGTCACGCTCTGCAGGCCCGCGCCGGACACGCTCAGCACCCACGGCTGCGCGGGCCAGCGTCCGCCGGACGGCTCGAGCAGCAGCCAGGCCAGGCCGTCGGGCGAGGGAAAGCGCGTGGACCGTGCCGGATCGAAGCGCTGCAGCGGCGCGTCGGCGTCGCGCATGGCCGCCGCCTCGGCCGGCCGCGCGGGCCGCCAGCGGCCCTCCAGGGCGAATTCCTGCGCGAGCGCGGAGGCTGACGCAAGCAGCGCCGTCAGCAGCATCGCCCAGCAGGCGCAGGCGCGCAGACGGCGGAAAAGGCATGGGACGGACACCGGTACGACGTTTCCACGGAAGAACGCCTCCGTACCGGCATCTTTCGTGCCAGGCACGCATCGCGCGAGCACGCGGGCGCCTTCGGCCGCGCAGGGCGACGAACGCGGCGAAATCACGCCGCCGCCGCTGCCGCGCCGCGCGCCGAACGGGCGGCGGCATTCGTCGGTTTCGGCCGCGGCGCAGCCTGCGCTGACAAATCCTGCCGCGCCGCCGCCGTCCGGCGCGCGGCGCGGCAGCGGCCTCAGGCGGCCTCAGGCGGCCTTTTCGGCCTTCGCCGGCGCGAGCTGGTCGCGGATCGGCAGCTCGCGGATGCGCGTGCCGGTGGCCGCGAAGATCGCGTTGACGAACGCCGGCGCGACCGGCGGCAGTCCCGGCTCGCCGACGCCGCCGAGCGGCTGCGAGAAGTCCTCGTGCGCGACCAGGTGCACGCGGATCTCGCGCGGCGCCTCGGCCATGCGCAGCACCTGGAACTGGTGGAAGTTGCTCTGCTCGGCGCGGCCTTGCTTGAAGCTGATCTCGCCGTAGAGCGCGATGCCCAGGCCCTGGATCACCGCGCCTTCCATCTGCGAGCGCACGCGGTCGGGATTGACCTGCGGGCCGCAGTCGACGGCGATGTCCACGCGCGGCACCGCGATCTTGCCGTCGGCGCCGACCTCGACCTCGCACGCCACCGCGGTGTAGGTGACGAAGCTGCGGTGCGCGGCGAGGCCGAGCCCGCGGCCCTTCGGCAGCGTGCGGCCCCAGCCGGCTTCCCTGGCCACGGTCTCGATCACGCGGCGCCAGCGGCCGGTGTCGACCGGATGCACGGCCGGGTCCTCGCCGTAGTTCCAGCCGTCGCCCAGCGTGGCCGAGTCGATGCGGCGCGCGGGTCCGAGCAGGTCGAGCAGGAAATCCTTGTGGTCGCGCCCGGCGGCGTGCGCCAGCTCGGCGACGAACGACTGGATCGCGAACGCGTGCGGGATGTTGTAGACCGAGCGGAACCAGCCGATGCGCGTGTGCGCGCTCGCCTCGGGGTTCTCGATGCGCACGTTCGGGATCGCGAACGGCAGGTCGGTGACGCCTTGCGCGAGCTCGGACGCCGACTCGTGCTTCGGGTCCGGCGCGAACGTCGAGGCGATCGACGGCGCCGCGGTGCGGTGCAGCCAGCCGACCACCTTGCCGGCCTCGTCCAGGCCCGCCTCGAGATGCTCGAACGAGACCGCGTGGAAGTAGTCGTTGACGACGTCGTCCTCGCGCGTCCAGGTGAGCTTGACCGGCTTGCCGGTGGCCTTCGACAGCAGCGCCGCCTCGACGATGAAGTCCGGCTTGGACTTGCGGCCGAAGCCGCCGCCGAGCAGGGTCACGTTGACCGTGACGTTCGCCGCCGGCAGGCCGAGCGCCTTGGCGACCTCCTCGCGCGCGGCCTGCGGCGCCTGCGTGCAGGCCCACACCTCGCAGCGGCCGTCGGCGTAGCGCGCGACCGCCGCCGGCGGCTCCATCGGCACGTGGGCCAGATGCGGGATGTAGTAGTCGGCGGCGACGCGCCGGGCGGCGCCGGCGAGCGCCTTGGCCGCGTCGCCGTCGTCGCGCACGATGCGGCCGGGCTGCTTCGCCGCTGCCTGCAGCTGCGCGCGGTAGGCGGCCGAGTCGTAGGTCGCGTTCGGCCCGTTGTCCCAGTCGATCCTGAGCTGCTGGCGCGCCTTGATCGCGCTCCAGGTGCTCGTCGCGACCACCGCCACGCCGCCGAGCGGCTGGAAGCCGGACGGCACCGGCGTCGCCGCGAGCGGCAGCACCTTGACCACGCCGGGCAGCTTCTGCGCCGCCGAGGCGTCGAACGAGGCTACCTTGCCGCCGTAGACCGGCGGGCGCGCGACGACCGCGTAGAGCATGCCGTCCAGGCGCGTGTCGATGCCGTAGCGCGCGCGGCCGCCGACGATGTCGGCGCCGTCGATCAGCGCCGTGGCGCCCTTGCCGATGTAGCGGAACTGCGACGGCGCCTTCAGCCGCAGCGCGTCGCCCTTGGGCACCGGCAGCGCGGCCGCCTTCGCGGCCAGCTCGCCGTAGCCGAGACGGCGCCCGCTCCTGGCGTGCACCACCTCGTGCACGCCGGCCTCGACCTCGCCGACGTCCACCGCCCAGGTCGCCGCGGCCGCGGCCTCGAGCATCGCGCGCGCGGCCGCGCCGGCGCGGCGCAGCGCGGCGAAGCTCTGGCGCAGGCTGCGCGAGCCGTCGGTGTTCTGGTTGCCGTAGCGCTCCTCGTCGCCGGGCGCCTGCCGCACCCTGACGCGCGCCCAGTCGGCGCCGAGCTCGTCGGCGACGACCAGGGCGACGCTGGTGCGCACGCCCTGGCCCATTTCGGAGCGGATGCACACGATCGTGACCGTGCCGTCCGCGGCGATCTCGACGAACAGGTGCGGATCGTCGCGCAGGCCGTGCGGCATGCCTTCGCCGCCGTATTTCTTCGCCGGCGCGGCGGCGGCGTCCTTCGTATCGCCGGCGCGCGCCGGGCGCGCCAGGCCGAGCGCCAGCACCAGGCTGCCGGCGCCGAAGCCGAGCACGAACGCGCGCCGGCTCTCGTTGCGGATGTCGAAGGCGGCGCGCTTCACGGCGTGCCTCCCTGCGCGGCGAGCTTGATCGCGGCGCGGATGCGCGTGTAGGTGCCGCAGCGGCAGAGGTTGCCGCTCATCGCCGCGTCGATGTCCTCGTCGCTGGGCGCGGGCTTGGTCTTGAGCAGCCAGGCGGCCTGCATGATCTGCCCCGGCTGGCAGTAGCCGCACTGCGCCACGTTGAGCGCCTGCCAGGCCTTCTGCAGCGGATGGCCGAGGTCCGGCGACAGGCCCTCGATCGTGGTCACCTGCTTGCCGGCGGCGGCCGCCACCGGCGTGATGCACGCGCGCGTCGCGTTGCCGTCCAGGTGCACCGTGCAGGCGCCGCAAACCGCCATGCCGCAGCCGAACTTCGTGCCGGTCTGGCCGAGCACGTCGCGCAGATACCACAGCAGCGGCATGTCCGGATCGCCGTCGAAGCGCTGCTCGTGCCCGTTCACCGTCAGCGTGATCATCGTTCACCTCGTCGTGGGTGACCGTGCCGGCCGTCCTCCGACGAGCCGCCGCGGTCTGCCTGCGTCTGGGCGGTCCTGCCGTGCCGGCGCCGCCGCGCCGCGCGGCCGCGCGCGGCGCGCATAGCCTAAGCGATCGCGGGCGCGGCGGCTGTGCGCATGAACGGATGTTCACGCGCGCCGTCGCTTGCGCGGCGGCGCGGGAACGGAGAAGGGGATCGGCGAGGCGGGGCGCCGGGCGCTCGCCGCGGCGCGGGTTCGGCGGCCCGGGCGGGCCGCGGCGCCGCCCCGTCGGACGGGGCGGCGTCGTGCGGACCTACTGGCCGCGCATGCGGCCGAGGAAGCGCGGACCGTTGCCCATCGTCGGCAGCTTGATCCTGCCGATCGCGGCGATGCGCTCCTCGGCCATGCGGTCGGCCGCCTTGTAGGTCGGAATGCCGTCGCGCTCGGCGATCTGGAAGATGCGCGACAGGTTGTAGTAGATCGTGCGCATCATGCGCATCGCGCGCTCGCGGTTGTAGCCGTCGATCTCCAGCGAGACGTTCATCACGCCGCCGGCGTTGACCGCGTAGTCCGGCGCGTAGAGCACGCCGCGCTTGGCGAGCTCGTCGCCGATCGCGTCGGTGGCGAGCTGGTTGTTGGCCGCGCCGCAGACGACCTTGGCCTTGATGCGGTCGATCGTCTTCTCGTTGAGCGTGCCGCCGAGCGCGCACGGGCTGTAGACGTCCGCGTCGACGTCGTAGATCTCGTCGAGGCCGACCGCGGTGCAGCCGTGCTCGTCGACCGCGCGCTGCACCAGCTCCTTGTTGATGTCGGTGACGAACACCTTCGCGCCCTGCTCGCGCAGCAGCTTGATGAACTCCATGCCGACGTGGCCGGCGCCCTGCACGGCGTAGCTGTACTTGCCGACTTCCTCGTTGCCGAACTTGTGGTTCAGCGCGGCCATCAGGCCCTGCAGCGTGCCGAACGCGGTGAACGGCGAGGGATCGCCCGAGCCGCCGTGCACCTGGTGCACGCCGGTGACGAATTCGGTCTCGCGGAACACGTATTCCATGTCGTTGACGTCGATGCCGACGTCCTCGGCCGTGATGTAGCGGCCGTTGAGCGAGTTGACGAAGCGGCCGAACGCGCGGAACAGCGCCTCGGACTTGTCCTTGGACGGATCGCCGATGATCACCGCCTTGCCGCCGCCGAGGTTCAGGCCGGCCACCGCGTTCTTGTACGTCATGCCGCGCGACAGGCGCAGCACGTCGTTCAGCGCCTCGTCCTCGTTCTTGTACGGCCACATGCGCAGGCCGCCGAGCGCCGGGCCGAGCACGCTGTTGTGGATCGCGATGATGGCCTTCAGGCCGGCGTCCTTGTTGTGGCAGAAGACGATCTGCTCATGGCCGGTCTGGGCGACGGTTTCGAAAATCATGGCTGCTCCTGACATTGCGAAAAAACCCGTCCTGCACGGCTGCCGACTTGCGAAGCCATGCGAAGAACGTTCGGCAATGTATTGATTGGTTTGAGGAAACATCCGCCCGCCGGGCGTATCCCGGCGACGCGCGGCGCGTAGTGTAGCCGCGCCGGCCGGGGGAGGACAGTGCGGGTCGGGATGCCTGACGCACCGGCAGGCGCGCACGCGCGACGCAGGATGCGGCGGTGTCGCGGGACTGGAAAGGAACGAACGGTCGTGCTATTCTTCGGCCCATGTCGTCGCCGACCGTCACCAGCAAGGGCGCCGCCACGCGCGAGATGATCCTGGAGCACGCCTACGCGGTCGCCTGCCGCGAGGGGCTCGAGGGCCTGTCGATCGGCGACCTGGCACGCGGCGTGGGCATGTCCAAGAGCGGCCTGTTCGCGCATTTCGGCTCGCGCGAGGACCTGCAGCTGGCCGTGCTCGACGCCGCCGGACGCAAGTTCGGCGAACGCGTGCTGGTGCGCGCGCTGCGCGCCCCGCGCGGGCTGGCGCGCCTGCGCACGATCGTCGCCGGCTGGTTCGACTGGGTGCGCGAGAACCGCCACGGCTGCCTGATCATGGGCGCGGTCAGCGAATACGACTCGCGACCCGGCGCGCTGCGCGACCGCGTCGTCGCGCTGATCGGCCGCTGGCGCGCGGAGACCGCGCGCGCGATCGCGATGGCGGTCGACGGCGGCGAGCTGCGCGCCGACACCGACGTGCAGCAGCTCGCGTTCGAGATCTTCGGCATCGCGCTGGCGCTGCACCAGGACACGCGCCTGTTCGACGCCGACCAGGCGCGCCGCCAGGCCGACCGCGCCTTCGAGCGGCTGCTCGCCGCGCAAGCTCCTTCCGCCTGACCTCCCGCAGGACCGTTCCCATGGCCACGCTCGCTCTGCCTCGAAATAGCACGATCGTTCGCAAATTGACCCTGCTCGGGCTGCGCCTGCGCTACCGCATCGGCAGCTGGCTCGCGCCGGACCGCACGCTGCACGACGCGTTCCGTCTGTTCAGCACGCCGCTGGCGACCGCGCGCCGCCGCGCGCAGGCGGCCGGCGACGGCGGCGCGGCCTGCTCGGCGCTGGCGTTCGACGGCGAGCAGCTCGGCGTCTACGTCTGGGGCGATCCGGCCGCGCAGCCGTACGTGCTGCTCGCGCACGGCTGGTCGAGCCACGCCTTGCGCTTCCTCGCCTGGGTCGAACCGCTGCGCGCGGCCGGCTACGCCGTGGTCGCGTTCGACCAGGTCGGGCACGGCCGCAGCAGCGGCCGGCGCACGACCTTGCCCGGCTTCGCCCAAGCGCTGCAGGCAGTGGCCGCGCGCTTCGGCCGCGCGCATGCGGTGATCGGCCATTCGCTCGGCGGCGCGGCGACGATGGTCGCGCTGTCCGAAGGCCTGGCCGCGGAGCGCGCGGTGCTGGTCGCGCCGGCCGCCGATCCGGTCGCCGCCGCGCAGCGCTTCGCGCGCTTCGTCGGCCTGGCCGACGCGCTCGCGCCGCGCCTGTTCGAGGAGTACGAGGCCACGCATCCGACGCGCGTGTCGAGCCTGCACGCGCACGTCGCCGCGCCGCGCATCGGCCGGCCGGCGCTGATCGTGCACGACCTCGCCGACCGCGAGGTGCCCTGGGCCGAGGGCGAGCGCTATGCGCGCTACTGGCCGCAGGCGCGGCTGCTGACCACGCAGGGCCTCGGCCACCACCGCATCCTGGACGATGCCGCCGTCGTCGACGCCGCCCTGCGCTTCCTGCGCGGCGAGGCGGTCGGCGAACGCGTCGTGTCCACGCCGGATCTGCCGTACGGGCTGGCCTGAGGGCGGCGCCGGCGGCTCGGGATGCGTCCTTCCGAACGTCGCCGCCGAAGCACCCTCACCCTGCGCGCTGCCTGCGCGGGAGCGGTGAATCTCCTTGACTTGCAAGCGGATCGACGATCGCTCCGCCGCGCGGGGCGCTTTCCTTTCCCGCGTCCGGTGGTTCCACTTTTCCCGCAGGCGGGATCGCCGCCTGCGCGACCGACGGCTTCGTCTCTCCTCGACGCGACACGGGCCGCATCCGCTCCGGACGGCCCGCATCGCAACGCCTCGCCGCGCCTCGGCGACGTCCGCGGCGCCGCGCGCGGGGCAAGCGCCGCGTTGCCGCGTAGAATAGGCGGTCTCGTTTCAGCACGCCGGAAGCGCCATGAGCACACCCGCCAAGCACGTCGCCCCCGAAAGCGCCGCCGAGCAGACGCCGCTGCGTTTCGTCACCGCAGCCAGCCTGTTCGACGGCCACGACGCCGCGATCAACATCATGCGCCGCCTGATCCAGGCGCAGGGCGCCGAGGTGATCCACCTGGGCCACAACCGCTCGGTCGAGGACGTGGTGCGCGCCGCGCTGCAGGAGGACGCCGACGCGATCGCGCTGTCCTCCTACCAGGGCGGCCATGTCGAGTACTTCAAGTACATGGTGGACATGCTCAAGGAGCGCGGCGCCTCCCACATCCGCGTGTTCGGCGGCGGCGGCGGCACGATCACGCCCGAGGAGATCCGCGAGCTCGAGGCCTACGGCGTCGAGCGCATCTACCATCCCAACGACGGCATGCACATGGGCCTGGTGGCGATGATCGAGGACGTGGTTCGCCGCGCGGCGGCGAGCCGGGAATCGGCAATCGGCAATCGGGAATCGTCCAAGCCGGGAATCGGGAATCGGGAATCGGGAGTCGCAAAGGCAGTCAACATTGACGATGAGATCTCTGTCGGGCGCATGCTCAGCGCCATCGAGAACGGCGAGTTCAGCGACTCCGAACTCGTCAAGTTGCGCAAGCAATGGGCTTCCGGCTCGTCCGATTCCCGATTCCCGATTCCCGATTCCCGGATTCCCACGACGCCCGTCGTGGGAATCACAGGCACCGGCGGCGCCGGCAAGTCGTCGGTCGTCGACGAGCTGCTGCTGCGCTTCCTGCACGCGTTCCCGCAGATGCGCATCGCCGTGCTCGCGGTCGATCCGACGCGGCGTCGCTCCGGCGGCGCGCTGCTCGGCGACCGCATCCGCATGAACAGCCTGCGCAACCATCGCGTGTTCATGCGCTCGATGGCCACGCGTCGCCAGCACGCCGCGACCAGCGTCGTGCTGAAGGACTGCATCGCGTTCCTGAAGGGGCAGGGCTACGACCTCGTCATCGTCGAGACCGCCGGCATCGGCCAGAGCGACTCGGAGATCGTCGACCTGGTCGACTTCCCGATGTACGTGATGACCAGCGACTACGGCGCGGCCAGCCAGCTCGAGAAGATCGACATGCTGGACTTCGCCGAGCTGGTCGTGCTGAACAAGTTCGACAAGCGCGGCGCCGAGGACGCGCTGCGCGACGTGCGCAAGCAGTGGAAGCGCAACCGCGTGGCGTTCCAGCTCAAGGACGAGGACGTGCCGGTCTACCCGACGATCGCCAGCCAGTTCAACGATCCGGGTGTGACCTGGATGTTCACGAATTTGTGCCGCTTGCTGCGCGAGAAGCTGGGATCGGGGATTGGGGATTCGGGATTGGGCAAAGGCGAGAAGCGGCGTTGCGACTTCAATCCGCAGCTGGACACGTCGCTGAAGGAGCCGCGCGCGACCGTGCTGATCCCCGGCAACCGCGTGCGCTATCTGGCCGAGATCGCCGAAGCCGGCCGCGCGATCAATGCGCGCATCGAGTCGCAGGCCGAGATCGCCGAGCGCGCGCAGGCGCTGTGGCAGGCGCTGAAGGAGCTCGACGACCCGAAGCTGCCGAAGGCGCTCGATCTCTACGACGCCGAATCCCTTCTCCCGCACGCGGGAGAGGAGGCAACGGCAGCGGACCGCAGCCTGCTCACGCTGCGCCAGCGCTACAACGACGCGGTGCAGTCGCTCGACTCCGAAGCCCTGCGCCTGCTGCGCGAGTGGCCGGCGCGCCTGAAGTCGATCACCGACGAGGTGAACGAATACGAGGTGCGTGGCAAGACGATCCGCGTGGAGAACTACCGCGAGTCGCTGTCGCACCAGAAGATCCCGAAGATCGCCGCGCCGACGTACAGGAGCTGGGGCGAACTGCTGGTCTTCCTGCAGAAGGAGAACCTGCCGGGCCATTACCCGTACACCGGCGGCGTGTATCCGTACCGCCGCACCGGCGAGGACCCGATCCGCATGTTCGCCGGCGAGGGCACGCCCGAGCGCACCAACCGCCGCTTCCATTACCTGAGCCAGGGCCTGCCCGCCGCGCGCCTGTCCACCGCGTTCGACAGCGTGACCTTGTACGGCGAGGACCCGGCGCCGCGCCCGGACATCTACGGCAAGATCGGCAACTCCGGCGTCAACATCCCGACGCTGGACGACATGAAGAAGCTGTATTCCGGCTTCGATCTCTGCGCGCCGACGACCTCGGTGTCGATGACGATCAACGGCCCGGCGCCGATCATCCTGGCGATGTTCATGAACACCGCGATCGACCAGCAGGTGGAGAAGTACCTGAAGGAAGACGGCGCGCGCTGGGCGGAAGCGGAAAAGAGGATCGCCCGGCTGTTCGAGGGCCGCGAGCGCCCGCGCTATTCCGGCGACCTGCCGGCCGGCAACGACGGCCTGGGCCTCGGCCTGCTCGGCGTGACCGGCGACCAGGTCGTCGACGCCGAGACCTACGAGAGGATCAAGGCGCACACGCTCTCCACCGTGCGCGGCACCGTGCAGGCCGACATCCTGAAGGAAGACCAGGCGCAGAACACCTGCATCTTCAGCACCGAATTCGCGCTGCGCATGATGGGCGACATCCAGCAGTACTTCGTCGACCGCAAGGTGCGCAACTTCTATTCGGTGTCGATCTCCGGCTACCACATCGCCGAGGCCGGCGCGAACCCGATCAGCCAGCTGGCCTTCACGCTGTCCAACGGCTTCACGATCGTGGAGTACTACCTCGCGCGCGGCATGAAGATCGACGACTTCGCGCCGAACCTGTCGTTCTTCTTCTCCAACGGCATGGACCCGGAATACACCGTGATCGGCCGCGTGGCGCGGCGCATCTGGGCGCGCGCGATGCGCGAGCGCTACGGCGCCAACGAGCGCAGCCAGATGATGAAGTACCACATCCAGACCTCCGGCCGCTCGCTGCACGCGCAGGAGATCCAGTTCAACGACATCCGCACCACGCTGCAGGCGCTGTACGCGCTGTTCGACAACTGCAACTCGCTGCACACCAACGCCTACGACGAGGCGATCACCACGCCGACCGAGGAAAGCGTGCGCCGCGCCGTCGCGATCCAGATGATCATCAACAAGGAGCTCGGCCTCAACTTCAACGAGAACCCGTGGCAGGGCAGCTTCATCGTCGACAAGCTGACCGACATCGTCGAGGAAGCCGTCTACAAGGAATTCGAGGCGATCAGCGAGCGCGGCGGCGTGCTCGGCGCGATGGACACGATGTACCAGCGCGGCAAGATCCAGGAAGAGAGCCTCTACTACGAGCACAAGAAGCACGACGGCAGCCTGCCGCTGGTCGGCGTGAACACGTTCCTGCCCAAGGAACACGGAGGCGACATCGTCACCGAGATCGAGCTGATCCGCTCGACCGAGGAGGAGAAGGCGCAGCAGATCGAGAACGTGCGCGCCTGGCAGAAGAACCGCAACCGCCTCGCCCCGGCCGGCGAGACCTCGCACGCGAACCTGCCCGAGGCCGGCGAGGAAACCGGCTTCGTCCACGACGGCCACGGCCTGCGCTACCTGCAGGACACCGCGCGCAACCGGCAGAACGTGTTCGCGGCGCTGATGGAGGCGGTGAAGACGCATTCGTTGGGGCAGATCAGCCATGCGCTCTACGACGTTGGCGGCGAGTACCGCAGGAACATGTAGCTGTGCCGATCATCTCGACGTTCTTCGGCATCATCGTGCGCATGTACTTCGACGATCATGCGCCTCCGCACATCCACGTCGAGTACCAAGGCCGCGAGGCGTTGATTGCGATCGACGACGGCAGTGTCGTGCAAGGTTCGTTGCCCAGGCGCGCCCTGGCGCTCGTGCGCCAGTGGTGCCTCGATCATCGCGACGAGTTGGCGCAGAATTGGGCCAACGCGCAGGCATTGAAGCCGCTGAGCCGCATTCCCGGAGCCGACAATGATTAAGCTTGTCGCGATTGAACCTAAGGACGATACCCATCTGCTGCTGCGCTTTACGGACGGCGCTTGGGGCATCTACGACTTTTCGCGCTATCTCGAGGCTGGCACGGAAATGACCCTGCCTTTGCGCGACCCGCAATTCTTCGCGCGCTGCTTCATCGAAGCGGGCGCTCTCGCCTGGCCGAACGGGTTCGATCTCAGCGCCGAGGCGCTGTATCTGCGATTGCGGGAGGCGAAGGCGCTGAACAAGGGGGCTGCGGCGGCGTGACGCCGAAGAAGGGCGCATTGGCCTCGGCTTCCGGTTTCGAGCCATGAAGGTCAAATACTTCGAAGACACCGACACGCTCTACATCGAATTCCTTGCCGAGGCGATCGTGCAGACGCGCGACCTCGACGAGAACACCTTGCTCGAACTTGACGTTGAAGGCCGCGTCGTCGCGATGACGATGGAGCATTCGAGCCGGTGCATGGGTGCAAAGCATTTTTCGTTGGAGCAGATTGCGGTGTAAGCTGGAAAGAAGACTTTGACTCCGATTTTCCTTGGCGCAACTTCAACCGGCTCGCGTCCGCGGGGAGAGACTTCACGTGGGCATGGCGCGGACGTCGATGAGGCCGACACCGTTATGCACGCGCGCATGGATTGCGCAATCTGCAGGATACGGCGCGCAAGCGTCAGAATTTGGTTGCGGCGTTGGTGGGGGCGGTGAAGGCGCGTTCGTCGGTGCAGATTGTTTATGCGCTTTACGATATGGCTGAAGAGTGCCGGCGGAATATGTAGTTGGTGCGCGATCCGGAGCCGCAAAAATTAGATTTCAGGTTCAATATTTAATGAAAATGTTCCATTCTATGGAAGTCGAGAATGGCCGTTCGTGATTATTTGTATTCTCCAATTCACCATGCTTCATAAGGGGTTTAAATGTTAAGGGGCGGATTTTTATTTATTCTATTTATCTCTGTGCACAACGTTGCCGCATCCGATTTGCCTCGAATTTTCATGACATCGGTAAAAGGGACGGGGGACCTTTCTTCATGGCCCGATGCGCATGGTCACACCGGCCTTAGGGCGGCAGACGAGATATGCAGGGCGCGCGCGAGCGCAGCTTCGATACAGAATCCGGAGCGATATATTGCTCTCATGTCAGATAGCGCTAGTGACGCTTATTGCCGCATGCACGGCCGCCCCGGTCGCGTACATACAAACCAATGCGGTTCGGCTTCGTTGCCAACAGGCGCGGGCCCCTGGTATCGAATGGATGGCTTGCCGGCGATGGATGTGGCCGAAAATTCCATGGTATTTTATCCTGATGCCGGTTACATTCCGCGTCATATATTATTTGACGAATTCGGTGCTACGCTTCCGTCAATGCCTACGACGGAGACTCTGGCGTTCACCGCGACCATGAGCAATGGTGTTCTCGTAAATCCAAACTATACTTGTGGGGATTGGACAAGTACGGTTGGTGACGTTGATTTAGGAAGTGCTTATCGGGGTGCTGAGTTGACCTGGGGATTCGGTTCGTCGTGTGATAGGGAGTTTAGGTTGATCTGCCTTGAGAAGGGGGAGGGCGGAACTCCTCTTCAGCGCCCGCGTCCGTCGAGTGCTAGAGTTGCCTTTGTGACGTCCTCTACCGGGACGGGGGTGTTTTCGACTTGGCCGGATGCTGGAGGAAAGACATCTGTTGATGCAGCAGATGCTGTATGCCAGAAGCATGCTGAGCGCGCCGGCCTTCCATTGCCGGAAACGTTCAAGGCTTGGCTTTCTACGTATATGGTAGATGCTATCGATAGATTCGAGAATGACGGGCCATTTTACCGATTGGACAATGCGTTGATTTCAAACAGCAGCGCTCAGCTTGCAAGCGGTGTGCTGCAATCGCCATTGCAGCTCGACGAATTCGCCAATCCTGTGCCTGTGAGCGCAGCATGGACCGGGACGCTCGAGGATGGTCGTGGTAGTGGGTGGAATTGTGGTGATTGGATGGATGATGAAACCGGCGCCGATCATGGAACAATCAACGCAGCGGATTTTTTTTGGACAACGCCGGGGCCCTATAGTATTGCGGCCTGCGGTAACCCCGGTTTGCATCTTTATTGTTTTGGTGACAACGATTCCATATTCTTCAATGGGCTGGATTGAATTCGGAATGGCGGATAAAAATGGAGTCGGGTTCTGAGGTTTCTCCACAAATCTTCGTCCCGAGTCAATGACTTGGACAGCACGAAGAGAGAGCCGTGCGCGCGCATGATGCGGTCCAGTCTCGCATGTTATGAAGCCACCAAGATGGTGCGCCATGCGCGCAGGACAAGTATTGCAGAGGTGTTTAAAGGCACCTCGGATAACCTCGCTATGCCCGCGGCACAGGGATGTGCCGCGTGCGATCAAGCGCGTAAGCGCTTGATCGATGGAGACGAGTCAGAACCTGCGCCGGACTGGTCGACTCGAAAAAATCGCCTGGATGGCGGTTTTTTCGGGATTCCCTTCCGCCGAAGCGAACCCGCCCCCGCTCCAGTGGCTTACCGATACGGCCCCGGCCCACTCCAGACCACAACGCCTCGCTGATAGACGCGCCGTATGCCGATGACCTCGCGCGCATCGCCGATGGACTTGAGCTCCGGTGAATCCATTTCGACCATGCGACATGCGCCGGAGCCGCGGCGCAGCGCCACCTCCAGCGGGCAGACCATGAGCCGCCGCGTGCCGGGCATCGGAAGAAAGAGCTCGGTCATCCCTTGGTCGCGCCAGGCGCGCAAGCGGGTTTCGTTGGCCAGGTCGTAATACACGTGGAAGCCGTCCACTTCCATGTTGGGCCCGGCGGCGGGGGCACTGCTGCTGCGTCCGCGGCCGCTCCCTAGCATCGCGGCCAATGCCGCATTCGCGCGGATGGCGTCTTCCGGGCGCATGCCCGGTGGCTGTCCCCAGACGTGCGCAGGGCGATCTGCGCTGTTGCGTGGCGGGTCGGGCGGCTCGGGCTTTTCGGTGGGCGGTGCGGTCGAGGTGTCGGAAGGGTCGGCGGCCTCGGGCGGCATGGGGACGGTGGCCTGCGCGACGGGCGTGGCTGGGGGGCGCTTGATGGCGCGTGATGCCTTCGGCTTCCTGCGGGATATCGGCTTGCGGGTTGGCTCGGGCTCGGGCGGCGGTGGACTGAGCGTCTCGTCGAGCAGCGTCACTTGCATCGCGCTGCCGCCCGCTCCGCCCTGCGGCGTGGTCTTGGCGGTCGGAGGCGGCGGCATCACCAGCAGTACGAGCAGCATGTGCAGCAGCGCCGTGACCAGCGCGGCCGTGCAGCGCTGCATGCGCTCGGTCCGATCCGGAGCCGCTTCAACGGCCTGGGGCGACGTCCTGCTCATGCCGCCGGAGATGGATGAACGCGGCGGGCCTTCATGATTCTTCTAAGTGCGGCGCGGGGCGGGGCATCGTAACGTGGGCGAAGCGGGACCGATTTTCGCGTAGCTTCCTTCGACGCCGGCACGAGGGCGTCGTTGACCGACGATCATGCTGAACCGCGAAGGGGCGAAACGCGGTGCATCCTATCCCGATTGCCCCGTTGTCCGCTGCCGCAGCGCACGTCTCCCGCTCGCAGCGACGACGACGGCATGCCTGCGGGAAATCGCGGCGGCGAAGTGCCGGAACGTCGACTCCGACCGGCGCTGCGTTCGGTCTTGCATGACCAATCGGCCTGCCATCACCCGTGCGCTGCTGGTAGAAGGAACCCGATCCCGATTCGAAGGAGCGCTCCCTTGAAGGCCAAACGAATACGTGTTTGCGCGCTGGCAGCGCTCGTCCTGGCGATGCTTCTGCCGTGGAGCACAGGCTTCGCGGCCTCGGAAGCGCCCTCGTGCCGAGCCCTCGCGGCGCGCGCCGATCCGGTCGCGACGTTCGAGACGACGCTGGCCGGCGTGCCGGGCTCTGCTTCGCGTGCCGAAGACGATCGCCAAGCCGCCCATCGTCCTCTGGCACGGCTTCGGCCCGCCGGCGAGCGAGCAGGCGCTGATGGAGACGTTGCCGCTGGACGACGTGCCGGCGGTGAAGGTCTATCTGGGGCTGCCGCTGTTCGGCAAGCGCGCCGAGGCCGGCGGGGTCGAGGCGCTGAAGCGCCGGCAGGCGAATGACTTCGCTTCCCAGATCTTCGCGCCCGTCGTGGTCGGCGCAGCGGAGGAACTGCCGGCCGCCGTGAAGGCCTTGCGCGCGATGGGCTGCCTGGCGCGCGACGAGAAGATCGGCCTGTTCGGGTTCTCGGGCGGTGGCGCGGCGGTCCTGCTGGCGCTGGCCGAGCACGAGGTTCCGGTCGGCCGCGCCGTCGTCCTGAATGCATCGACCGGCCTCAGCGCGTCGATCGCTGCGTTCGAGAAAGCCACCGGGAAGCCGTATGCGTGGAGCGATGCCGCACGCGAGCTCGCGCGCCGCACCGATGCCGCCGGTCGCGCCGGCGAGATCGCCGCGGGGCATCCGCCGGTCGCGCTGCTGATCGTGCAAGGCACGGCAGACGCGACGCTGACGCCGCAGCGCGCCATCGATCTGCGCGCTGCGCTGAAGGCGAAGTACGCGGCGCGCGACGCGCAGCGATTGCAGCTGATCCTGGCGGACGACATGTCCCACAACGTGACCGACGCCGGCAGCGTCGGCCATTTGAGGGCATGGGCGGGGGACTGGTTCAAGCGCTGACCGGCATTCGAAAAACGGGGCGGCGCAGACTTCCCGCCCGTTTCGGTCGTGCTCGCGACTGGGTACGATCCCTGGTCACCATCACGAACCAAGCGGGGGAGAAAACCATGCGTCCGATCGTCCTGATGATGCTGGGCCTTGCGGCGACCTGTGCCAGTCCGGCGTGGGCTCTGGACATCAACGGCAAGACGATCGGCATGCCGATCGACCAGGTGGCCAAGTCCTACGGCAAGCGCTGGACCTGCGACACCGCGACCGACGCGCGCGCGGGCGACAAGATCTGCAGGAAAAGCCCCGCCGTGGACGAGTTCCCGCGCCTGCAGAACGAGTATTTCGCCGGCAGCCACGCCGCCATCTTCTATCGCTTCCACGACGATCGGCTGGTGCAGATCCGCGTCTCGGGCATCGCGAAAGGCCGGTTCGACGACGTCCTCGAGACGCTGACGAAGGCGTATGGCGAACCCCGTCGCGAAACGGGCGGCACGCAGGACGCCTCGGCGAAATCGGCCGGGCACGCCACCGCGCGCTGGGAAAGCGACGGCGCCGTTCTCGATCTCTCCGGCAGCGCGCCGAAACCCTCCGAGATAAGCCTGTCGCTCTACGACGCGGCGTACTGGAAGGCCGACGCCGCCGCGCCGAAGGCCGACGGCGGCTGATGCGGGAACCGGTGACCTCGCGGGCGAAATCCGGCGAGGCCGAGCGAGCAAGCTCCCTCTCCCGCTCGCGGGAGAGGGGCCGGGAAGAAGGAAGACGGAGCGCGGCGCCGCGGTTTTCGCCGTCGGAGTTCGCGCGAATTTCAGCCCCTGACGGCGTGCGACGCGCCGGAAGCCATAGCACGAGTGACTCCCGTCGACAGCCGACCTCGGGTTGCGGCGCAACTTGAACGGACGCCACTTTTGTTGCCTACTTCACAAATCGACGCTTCAGGGGGCGGAGATTGGGGATGGATTCCTCGGCGGGATGCCGGTGTCGGGAAGCACCGTGCCATCGTTTTCTCCGCTTCGCGCTGATCGGCGCCGTCGCCGTCTGCGCCATCGCCTGCCAGCGCCAGGCCGCCGAGACCGCGGCTGAGAAGCCTCGCCCGCAGCAGGCCGGGCAACCCGTCAATCCCTACGCCACGGCCGGCCACATCGCCGGCGCCCGCGCGGCGCTCCTCGCCGGCGATCAACACGCCGCCCAGCAACACCTCGAGGCGATGGCCCGCGATCTCTCGCGCTCCGCGCGCCTGCGCGACACCCGCCGTCCCATCGACCACGAAGCCGCCCGCGCCGCGCTGCGGCCGATACCGGGCGTGCGCTCCGCGATCTGGCTCGATGCCGACAACTTGGCCGTGATGGTCGACGGCCAGACGTATCGGAACATGGACATGATCGACCGCCTCTGCGTGGCGCTGGAGCCGCTCGGCGACACCTTGGGCGTGGTCGTGAATCTGCAGGATGCGAAGGCGAGGAATGGCGACGAGGCGGCGACGTTGTCACGCAATGGTCAGCTGCTGGAAGGGCAGAGGGCGTTCATGCAGGCGAAGCGGTCGGTGGATGTGGTGGCGCCGGAGCTGAAGGAGGCGTCCAGGGGGGCAGAAGAGATGACCTCGAACGTGCTTCAATCTGATTAACCTTCCATGCCTGGATGGCGCCTTTCAATGGCGCAACTCCCATGGCCCCTTTCTGCTAGGAATTTACTTTGAACAATGTGACCTTCGAGAACGCATTTGAGCAGCGAGCTGAGTATCTAACGGCCGCTGAGCTTGAGCATTGGACGAGGTTAACTTCAAGAGAAGAGGGTATCGTTCGAAAGCTCATGGGGGCGGGAGCAAAGCTCCTAGTTGGGCCGCGCGGATGCGGAAAATCAACGCTCATGAGATTGGCGTTCTTTAGGCTCGTCGAAAATAAGGAATCGCTGCCAATATATGTTAACTATGCGAAATCATTGGCGCTAGAGCCTTTTTTTCATTCGCGCTCGGACGCAATTAAGGTATTTACCGAATTCGCCCATTCGCGTCGTCTTCACGAAAATTCATGCGCGACGAATGCCAGATTCTTCAGCGCACAACCCGCCGCTCCATCGCCCCCGCATCATCCAACCAGTTCGCCCCATCGTTCTTCAGAAAGAACACGTACACGACCAGCGACACCGCGATCACCGCGGTGGCGTACGCGGCGAACAGCGGTACCTGGTCCGTGCGCAGCGCGGCCTGGTACAGCAGCGGCGCGGTGCCGCCGAAGGCGGAATTGGCCAGCGCGTAGCCGAGCCCGACGCCGAGGGCGCGCACATGGGTGGGGAACAGTTCGGCCTTCACCACGGCGTTGATCGAGGTGTAGGCGGTCAGGATCACGAAGGCGAGGGCGAGGATCGCGAACGCGGGCAGCCAGTCGCTCTGCTGCGGCAGCGCCAGCACCAGGAAGGCGGTGTAGAGCACGCCGCCGGCGCCGAAGAACACCAAGAGGGTCTTGCGGCCGACGAGGTCCGACAGCCAGCCGCCGATCGGCTGCAGCAGCATCAGTACGGTCAGGGCGATCAGGTTGACGACGACGCCGGTCATCGCGTCGTCGCCGGCGAAGCGGCTCTGGATCATCTTCGGGCCGACCACCGAGTAGGTGTAGAACGCGACGGTGCCGCCGGCGGTGATCAGGAAGCACAGCAGCAGCGGCCGCCACTGATGCACGAACAATTCGTGCAGCGAGCCCGAGGCGCGCGCCTGGCCGCGGCGCGCGGCGTGGATCGCGTCCGATCCGAGCGATTCGTCCATCGTCCGCCGCATCCAGAACACGACGATGGCGGCGACGCCGCCGAGGGCGAAGGCGACGCGCCAGCCCCACTGCGAGATCTGCGCGGCGTCGAAGCCCTGCAGCATCGCCAGCAGGGTGAGCTGCGCCAGCACGTGGCCGCCGACCAGGGTGACGTAGTGGAACGAGGACAGGAAGCCGCGCCGGCCGGGCAGGGCCGCCTCGGACAGGTACGTGGCGCTGGCGCCGTACTCGCCGCCGGTGGCGAAGCCCTGGACCAGGCGCGCCAGCAGCAGGATCAGCGGCGCGGCCGGGCCGATGCTGGCCTCGGTCGGCGTGATCGCGATGGCGAACGAGCAGCTGGCCATGATCGTGACCGACACGGTCAGCGACAGGCGCCGGCCGTAGCGATCGGCGAAGCGGCCGAAGAACCACGCGCCGATCGGCCGCATCAGGAAGGTCACGGCGAAGATCGCCCAGATGAACAAGGTGGCGTTCTTGTCCTCGGGCGAGAAGAACTGCGACTCGAAGTAGCCGGCGAAGACCGAATAGACGTAGACGTCGTACCACTCGACCAGGTTGCCCGCCGAGCCCTTCAGCGTGTTGGAGACCGAGCGGCGCAGGCGGGCGCGGGTGTCGGTTTCGGGGTCGGTGACAGTCATGGGCTTCGGACGGGCTCAGGTTCGCCGAGGGCAGGTCATCAGACGCGAACCTCCGCTGCGGCACAAGGGCCGATCGCTCGCCGGCCGGCCGCGGAGCCGTTCCCGTCGCACGGCGAGGTATCCGGCGTCCTCACTCCCGCTGCAGCCGCGCCAGGATCTCGTGGGCGTGGAACACGCGGTTCCGGCGCCGCGCCGGCTCGGTGAGGATGCCGCGCGCGACGAGCTGGTCGATGGCGCGGTTCGCGGCGACGAAGGAGATGCCGAACGACTGGGCCACCTGGTTGACCGAGGTCACCGGATGGCCGAGCAGGAAGGTCGGCAGCTTGTGCGCGGTGGCATCGGAGCGCAGATCCGACAGTTTGCCGAGCCAGCGTTCGCGCAGGGCATTGAGATCCTGGGCAATGGCGACGGCGTCGTCGCAGGCGCTGACCACGGCGCGGCAGAGCAGGGTGAGCCAGGGCGTCCAGTGGCCGCGCAGTTGCACGTCGGCGAGTGCGTCGTAGTAGGCGCGGCGATATCTCAGCAGCACGCCGGACAGGTACAGCGGCGGATAGCCTTCCGCCGCGAGGATCAGCGGCATCAGCAGCCGCCCGACGCGGCCGTTGCCGTCGGCGAACGGATGAATGGTTTCGAATTGAGCGTGGGCAATGGCGATCCGTGCGACCGGCGCGAGTTCCCACTGCTCGTCTTCCCGCGGCGCGTACCGCAGCATCGACGCTTCGAGTTCGTCCATGCAGGCCGGAATGCGCCCTGGCGGCGCAGGAACGAAAATCGCATCCTCGATGCGGCCCGCGCCGATCCAGGCTTGCACACGGCGGTATTCGCCGGGGCCCGCGTTGGGCGTGTCTTGCAGGAGGATCGCGTGCATCCGGCGTACGAGAGGCGTATCCAGCGCCGTGCGTGAACCGGTGGACCGGATGGCGCGCAGCCCCTCGTCCAGTGCCTGCACATAGCGTTCGGTGACGGCGGCATCGGCGGGCAGGCCTTCGCTGCCTTGCGTGGCCTCGTACTCGAGCAGTTCATGCAACTGAGTGCGGGTGCCTTCGATCTGGGAACTCTGCACGGCCTCGCGACGTGCCAGCGTGCGCGTCACCATATCGGTGTTGGGCAGCAGTGCGACGGCGGTTTTCAGGCGTTCCAACGCCTGCATTGCGCGGGTGGTGTCCTGCACGGCGGCGGCGCCGTCCGGCAGCCGCCGTGGTGTCGGCGGCGCCACCATGGCCACGCAATGGGGATGGTCGTCGCATCGGACCAGATAAGGCTTGAGCGTCGTGCTGACGTCGGCTCGCCGCATGGAAAGGCTTCCGATAGCGTTCAACAAGGTTGCCAGTTATTTAACTCTATGGCAATAACCTTAAATTACTGGGTGATCTATTGAACGGTCCGGCTGCCCAAAAGCTGACTGGCGTCGAGCGGCCGTCGCGTTTCGCCTGCCGGGCAGCGTCGGAGTGAGCCCGACCTCGTTCCCGCGCTATCGTCGGATCCGCATGGCCACCGCTGCCGCCTCCGATACGAAACCCATCCTGCGCGTCGGCTGCGCCGGCTGGTCCTTGCCGGCGCCGCCGGAGCACCTCCGCGCGCAGGCGCGCAGCCAACTGCAGCGCTACGCCGAGCAGTTCGACACGGTGGAGATCAACTCCTCGTTCTACCGCCCGCATCGTCCGGCGACCTATGCGCGCTGGGCGCAGTCGGTTCCGGACGATTTCCGCTTCTCGGCCAAGCTGCCGCGCACGATCAGCCACCAGCGCCGCCTGAAGGATTGCACCGCGGAGCTGGAGACGTTCCTCGCCGGCGTGACCGAACTCGGCGACAAGCTCGGGGTGCTGCTCCTGTAGCTGCCGCCGACCCTGGCGTTCGATGCCTCGGTGGCCGAGCGGTTCTTCGCGGAACTGCGCGAACGCCATGCGGGCGCGGTGGCGTGCGAGCCACGACACGTCTCGTGGTTCAGGCTCGAGGCGGAACGCCTGCTGCGCACGTTCTCGATCGCCCGCGTCGGCGCCGATCCGGCGCGCGTGCCTCGCGCCGCGATTCCGGGCGGCGACCACCGTATCGAGTACGTTCGCCTGCACGGCTCGCCGCACATGTACTACGACGCCTACGACGATGTCGCATTGGAGCGGGTGGCCCGCCGCCTGTCGCGCAGCACGGCGGTCACGCGCGAACGCTGGTGCCTCTTCGACAACACCGCGCGCGGCGCCGCGCAGGTGGATGCCGTGCGATTGCAGCGTCTGCTCGGCCTGGATCGTTGAGTTCTGCGCGTGTCGTGCGCGAGAAACGGAAGGGGCGCCGCTGATGTAGATTGGACGCGAGTTTGCTGAGTCGTTCAGACGCGGCTGCTCTGTATCTTGCTAGGTTGGGCAAAAACCCGCGGAGCCGCCCATGGACAACGAACAGGCCATTCACGCCGCAATTGCCGAAGTCGCTGCGCTGATCGACGGCACCGAGGTCGTCATGTTCACCACGCGCAACGGCGAGGGCCGGCTGGTGAGCCGGCCGCTGGCGGTGCGCAAGATTCCGTTCGACGGCAGCGCCTGGTTTCTCACCGCGCTCGACAGCCGCAAGATCGGCGAGCTGGAGGCCGACCCCCGCGTCAACCTTGCCTACGTCAATGCCAGCAACGGGGCATACGTGTCGATCGACGGCCGCGCGCAGGTGTCGGTCGACCGGGCGCGGATCGCCGCATTGTGGTCCGACGCGATCGACGCGCTGTTCTTCCCGGCGGGAAAGGACGATCCGAACCTGGCTGCGGTGCGCGTGGAGGCCGACACCGTCGAGGCGTGGACGTCGGCGTCGACCGCGGTCGGCCGCGCGTTCGACTTCGTCAAGGCGAGGCTGACCGGCGATTCGGCGGCCCTGGGCGTGCAGAAGCATTTCGACCTGCGCACGGGCCTGCGCACCACGACCCGCCGATGAACGGGTGAATCGTGCCGCGCGGCGTTCGTCGCGCAGGCACTCGCGAGCCGACGCCGGCGCTCTTCCGGCGGCGCCGCGCGGCGACGAACGCGCGCAGCGACGCGCCCTTACAGACCGCGCGAAGTGGCGACGTCTCCGTGCTCGGATCTCGAACGCGGCGTCAGCTTGCGCAGGGGAATGCCCCGCCTGCAGCCTCCGCCGTTCCGTGCTAGCCCTGCGACGGCTTCCATCCCGCCGGCGGCATGGTGTTGACCATCCACGGCACGCCGAAGCGGTCGACGAAGGAACCGAATCCAGGCGACCAGAAGGTCTCCGCGAACGGCATGACGGTGCGGCCGCCTTCGGACAGCTGGTCGAACCAGCGCCTGGCCTCGGCGACGTCGTCGGTATGCAGGGTGACGTCGAAGCCGTTCTTGGGCTTCTCGATGTTCGGCGCCCAGGCCACGTCCATGTCCGCGCCCATCAGCGCCTGGCCGCCGACCTCGAGCCAGCAGTGCATCAGCCAGTTCTTGTACTTCTCGTCGGTGATCGGCATGCCCGGCGGCGCGTCGCCGTAGGGGTAGGCGGCGGTGATCCTGCCGCCCAGGACCCTGGCATAGAACTCGAACGCTTCGCGGCATTGCCCCTGGAAGCTCAGGCTGGTCACGATCTTCATGGGCCACCCGGTGGTCGGTTGCGGGGGTCGATACCTAGCACATCGACCGTTAAGCGCGCGTCCGGACTTAACTGCTGTCGCTGCGCACGCGCTGCACGCGCTGGCGATACGCGCGCACGTTGTCGCCGCGGATGCGCGTCTCGCGCGTGCCCTTGATCTCGCCGATCTTCGCGTCCGAGCCGGTCACCGGCTTGGCCTCCACCTTCGTCTCGCGCTCGAACGCGTGCGATTTGTCGGTATTGCGGTAGTACCGGTACAGGGCCCAGTACAGCGCCGTCGCGCCGGCCGGGCCGAGGGCGAGCAGCCAGAGTCCGCCGTCGTCGCTCATGACGAATGCCCCAGGATCCAGAGTGCGATGCCTTCCAGGAACGTGCCGACGGTGATCGCCGTCATCAGCAGCTTCCACTGCTGCACCGGCACGCTGCCCATCGTCTCGCCGGTGCGGCCGTTCACGGCGATGTAGTGCAGCAGGCCGCCGTCGCGGCCGGGCTGGTGGTACGAATACAGCCAGACCGGCAGGTACATCGACACCCAGCGCGTGCCGCGCACGTCCAGGCGTTCCTGCTCCCAGCGCACGCCGCGGTCGTAGCGGCGCACCGAGGCCTCGACCTGGGCGCGGGCGATCGACAGCAGCTGGTCTTCCAGGCGGGGGCGCAGGTGCTCCACGTCCTGGTTGCGCTTCTCCGAGGTGAAGCCCGACAGGTAGGACGCGTTCCACTTCACCGCGTTCTTGGTGTCGAACGGCAGGATCGCGTTGATGATGTTGTTGGTGTTGACGCGCGTGTCCAGGTTGCCGCGTTCGGTGGACGATTCCAGCGGCAGGTCGTCCACGGTGAAATCGACGTGGCGTTCCACCTGGTAGACGTCGGCGTCGTAGTAGGTCTTCTTGTCGTTGCCGCTGCCCTTGGTGTAGCGGCGCGTCTCGATCTCGCCCTGGCCGGCGACGGCGGCGCCGGCGTTGGCGTCGACGATCATGTAGGGCAGGTAGACGCCGACCACGTTCTCGGGCGTGAACTGCTCCTTGAATGCCTTCAGCGCGAACAGCCGCCGTTTGTGCACGAACTGGCGGATGCGCGCGACGGCGTCGTCCTTCCTGATGTGGAACGGCAGCACCGCGTCGGGCACCGCGCCGTTGGCGATCTGCTCGTTGATGCCGAGGACGTGGCGGCACCAGTGGCAGCGCGCCGTCATCGCATTCTCGGTGTTGATCGTCACCTCGGCGCCGCAGCCGGCGCACTTGAAGGTCATCAGGCTGGCGGCGTCGGCCGCGATGTCGCGCGCGCCCGAGGCGACGACCGTGCCTTCGAGCCGGTCGATGCCTTCGCCGAGCCCGAACGCCTCCTCGACGCGCGCACCCTGCCATTCGTGGCGGCAGTACAGGCAGACCAGCAGGTCGCTGCCGGGCTTCTGGCGGATCTCGGTCGAGCCGCACCTGGGGCAGCGGTTGAGGCCGTCCTCGAGCTCAGCCGAGGACGTGTCGATGGCAACCGGGTCGGGCGCCAGCACCTCGTCGCGGATCGGCTCGGGCAATGCGGCCGGATCGATCGGGAAGCTGCCCGGTGGCGGCGGTACGTCCTGCGGCGAGCCCGGCCCGGCGGGCGGCGCCGGCGGCGGCGGGATGGCGTTCGGCATGGCGCTCGCGCGATCCGCCTACAGGCCCAGCGCCTTGGCCTTGAGCGTGTCGTAGTCGGCCTGCGTGATCAGGCCGAGGTCGAGCATCTCCTTGGCCTTCTTCAGCCTGGCCACCGGGTCGTCGGCCGCCGGCGCGGCCGGCGGCACCGGCTGCTGCAGCCCGCCGAGGCCGCCCATCATGCCCGAGGCCATGCCGATGCCCATCATGCCCGCCGCGCCGCCGTTCTCGCCGGCCGACTGGATGCCCGCGGCGACGCTGGCCTGCAGGTTGGAATTGCCGCGCGCGCCGGACAGCGCGTCGGCGCGCTGCACGTTCTTGAGCAGCTCGCGCGTGTTGGCGTCGTATTCGATCGAGACGATGGCGGTCTTGACGATGGCCAGGCCGCGGTCGGACTTCCACTGGTAGGCCTGTTCCACCGCCTCGGACAGGCTCTTGGCGAAGCCGACCGAATCCTGCTGGATCCGCGTGATGCGATGGCCCTTGCCGGGATCGTTCGTGTACAGGCTGAAGGCCGGCGCGAGCGAGCCGACCACCTCGTTGAACAGCTGGCTGGCGGCGGCGTTGTCGAGGTCGGTGAAATCGAACACCTGGCCGGGCTGCAGGTACGCCGCCGGCACGAAGTTCTTCACGAACAGGATCGGGTCGACGATCTTCAGCGTGTAGGAGCCGCGCGTCACCGCGCCGACCTGCGTGTTGAGGAAGCCGTCGTCCCAGTAGATTTCCGATTGCGTGCCGAAGCGGTTGTCCGGCAGCTCCTTCAGCGAGACGAAGAACGCGGCCTGCTGCGAGCCGGGCTGGCCGCCGAACTTGAAGCGCTCCCAGCTTTGCGTGATCAGCGCATCGACCAGGCCGTCGCCGGCGAAGATCGATTTCGAGTTGAGGTCGTCCGACCGCCATTCGTAGCCGCCCGGTTCGGCGGCGAAGCCGGTGACCTTGCCGTCCTGGAACAAGAGCAGCCCGTAGCCCTCCGGCACGACGATCTTCGAGCCGTTGGTGATGATGTTCGACGATCCCTTGGTGTTCGAGCCGCGCCCGGCATTGGTGCCTTGCGGCACCGCGGCGAACAGCGCCGCCGTCGCCGGCAAGCCGTCCGGAACCGTGTAGAAGTCCTTCCACTGGTCGGCGAGCGTGCCGCCGATCGAACCCGTCACCGCCTGAACGAGACCCATGAGCTCTCCCCGCGATTCGTGGCCGGGTACCGTACCCGCCATGCTCGGCGAACTATACGATCCCGGACGGCTGAGGAGGCGCACGGGCAGGTAAAAAAGTCGAAGGTGGACGCCTTGAAAACGCGAGCTGAGTCGATCTCCCGGGCGCGGCTGAGGGCATTCTCCTCATTCCCGCTGCAGACGCTGCAAAATCTCGCTGGCGTGGAACACGCGGTTTCGACGCCGGGCGGGTTCGCTGAGGATGCCGCGCGCGACGAGTTCGTCAATGGCACGGCTCGCCGCGACGAAGGAGATGCCGAAGGATTGGGCCGCCTGGTTGACCGAGGTCACGGGATGGCCGAGCAGGAAGGTCGGTAGTTTCCGTGCAGTGGCATCGGCTCGCAGCGTCGACGGTCGCGCGAGCCAGCGCTCGCGCAGCGCGTTCAGATCCTGCGCGATGATGGCGATGTCGCAGGCGCCGACCACGGCGCGGCGGAGCAGGGTGAGCCACGGCGTCCAGTTGCCGCGCAGCTGCACGTCGGCGAGAGCGTCGTGGTAGGCGCGGCGACATCTCAACAGCATGCCGGACAGGTCGGCGGCGGATACCCTTCCGCCGCCAGGATCAGTGGCATCAACAGCCGTCCAGTCCGGCCGTTGCCGTCGGCGAACGGATGGATGGTTTCGACCTGCGCGTGCGCGATGGCGATCTGCGCGACGGGCGTCGGTTCCCATTGCTCGTTTCCCCGGGAGCGTACTTGAGCATCGAGGCTTCGAGCTCGTCCATGCAGGCGGGGATCTCGGCCGGAGGCGCCGGAACGAAGATCGCGTGCTCACTTTCCGCGTCATCCGCACGCGATCCGCGGCTCGACCCGAGCGCATCTGCAGGGCGCGCTTCAAAGGCCGGGGCTGCGCCGGAAACCCCCGCGCCATGCGCTCCGCCGGTTTTCCGGCGTTCCCCCGAACAACCGGCCTCGCCGATTTTCCGGCACGGCGGCTCGGTTTTCGGTACTGTCCGCCCACCGTCCAAGGGGAGAACGGCGATGATCCGGCGATCCTTGCTCCTGTGCGTGGGGCTCGCGGTCCTGCTGCTGGCGGGCTGCGATCCCGCGCGAAAGGCGGCCGGCGATGTCGCGGCCGTTCCGGCATCCACCGCGCCGCCGCTGTTCGACACCTTCGGCGACCTGCACCGCGACGTGGCCACGCGTGTTCCCGCCGCGCAGCTCTATTTCGACCAGGGCCTGCGCATGGCCTACGGCTTCAACCACGAAGCGGCGGGACGCGCGTTCGCCGAGGCGGCGCGCCTGGACCCGCAGTGCGCGATGTGCGCTTGGGGCCAGGCGCTGGTGCTGGGGCCGAACATCAACCTGCCGATGGACCCGGCGCTGGCCAAGGACGCGACCGCCTTCGCTGCGCGCGCCGCGCGGCTGGCCGGCGCGGCGAAACCGGCCGATCGCGCGCTGATTCAGGCGCTGCAGGCGCGCTATGCCGATCCGGCGCCGGAGGATCGCGGGCCGCTGGACCGCGCCTATGCCGAGGCGATGGCGCGCGTGGCCGAGCAGTTCCCCGACGACGACGATGCCGCGACGCTGTACGCGGAAGCCTTGATGGACCTTTCGCCCTGGGCCTACTGGGAAAAGGACGGCACGCCGGCGCGATTCACTCCGCGCCTGCTCGGCGAGCTGGAACGCGTGCTGGCACGCAACCCGCGCCACATCGGCGCGATGCACTACTACATCCACGCCACCGAAGCCTCGCCCGAGCCGCAGCGCGCCGAGCCCTATGCCGACGCGCTGGCGGCGCTTGCGCCCGGGTCGGGCCACCTGGTGCACATGCCCGCGCACACCTACATCCGCCTCGGCCGCTACCACGACGCGACCCTGACCAATTTCGCCGCCACCACTGCGGACAAGGATTTCCTGGCGGTGTGCCGCGGCAGCAACGGCGTCTACCCGCTGGGCTACGTGCCGCACAATTGGCACTTCGCCACGATGACCACCGGCCTGACCGGCTCGCGCGCGATGGCGCTGCTGGCGGCGAAGCAGACGGCCAGCCGCGCCGACCGGGCGGCGATGGGGCAGGCGCCGCTGGAATTCATGCAGCAGTTCGTCGTCGCGCCGCTGCTCACGCAGGTTCGCTTCGGGGACTGGGACGCGATCCTGGTCGACGCCGCCGCGCAGCCGGAGCCGCCGTACCCGGCGGCGATCCGGCACTTCGCGCGCGGCATGGCGCACGCGCGCAAGGGCGCCTTGCAGGACGCCGCGCGCGAGGCCGACGCCTTGCACGCGATCGCGCGCGATCCGGCCATGGCCAAGGTGAGCTTCTTCGACATCAACCGTGCGCACGCCGTACTGCGCGTCGCCGACGCGCTGCTGCGCGGCGAGCTCCTGCGCGCGCGCGGCGAGCGCGCGCAGGCCGTCGTCGTCCTGCGCGAGGCGGCGGCGGCCGAGGACGCGCTGGCCTACAACGAGCCGGCCGACTGGCCGCTGCCGGTGCGCCCGTACCTCGGCGCCGCGCTGCTCGAGGCCGGCGATGCGCAGGGCGCGGCAGAGGTCTTCGGCCAGGACCTGAAGACCTATCCACGCAACGGCTGGTCGCTGTTCGGCCTCGCGCAGGCGCAGCGGCAGCTCGGGCAGGCCGACGCGGCGCGCGAAACCTCGCGCCTGCAGGCGGCCGCCTGGCAATGGGCCGATGCGCCGCTGACCGCCGCGCGCTACTGAGCGGCGTCCGGCGTCCAGGGGAGCCGCGGCGCGGCCGGAGACGCCGCTTCGCGAAGCCGGCATCTTGCGCGGCGGCGCCGGCCGGCGGCCGCGTCAGGATTTCGCCGAAATCGCGCTCAGCTCCTCGAGATCCAGGTCGCGCTCCAGCTCGTACAGGGTCTCGTCGTCGATCTCGCCGGCGCGATGCAGCCGGATCAGCTCCTGGCGCCCGGCCGCGATGGCTTCCAGGACCACGTCGAAATGCGCCTGGAAGATCGGCGAGTAGTGCTCGGGGCGCTCGGCGTAGTCGCCGATCATCGAGGCCTTGCGCCGGTAGCGGTCGAGCAGCTTGGGGTGGATCAGGTTGCCGTCGCCGTCGTAGGCGCAGCGCTCGACCGCCACCAGCTGCACCCGCGCCATCGCCGCTTCGGCCTGGCTCATCGTCACGCGCGCCTTGTCGGTGGGCGCCTCGGGCAGGTTCGCCCGGCGGATGACGCGTTCCAGCGTCGTCGCCTGCAGCAGCACGGTCCCCAGGATCACCACGAACGCGGTCACCAGGATGACGTCGCGGCCGGGAAAGCCTTCCGGCACGCTCAGCGCCAGGGCCAGCGTCACCACGCCGCGCACGCCGGCCCAGCCGAGCACGGCGGTGCCGCGCGCGCCGATCGGCGCATACCGCGTCGCGCCCAGCCGCGCGCAGGCGCGGATCACCAGGTCCGAGCCGAACATCCAGGCGAAGCGCGCCAGGATCAGCGCGGCCAGGACGGCGAGGCTCGGCGCGCCCATCGTCGCGATCACGGCGCCGAAGCCGCCGGCGCGTTCGATCACGCCGCGCAGGGAGAGGCCGATCAGCATGAAGATCGCCGCCTCGGTCAGGAAGACCAGCACCTCCCAGAACGAGGTGCCGCGCATGCGCGTGGAGGCCGGCAGCACCGTGTGCGCGTGCCAGCTGGTGACCAGCCCGGTGGCGACCGTGGCGATGACGCCGGACACGTGGGCCGATTCGGCCAGCAGGTAGGCGATCCAGGACAGCAGCGAGGTGGCGGCGATCATCAGGTATTCGTCGCCGAGGCGGCGCACCAGCTTCACCCAGACCGCGCCCACGACGAGGCCGACCAGCGCGCCGCCGACGGCCAGCAGCAGGAAGTGGCCGGCGGCCTCGACGGCGTCGAAGCTGCCGCTGCCGATGCCGGCGGCGACGGCGAAGCGGAACAGCACCAGCCCGCTCGCGTCGTTGAGCAGGCTTTCGCCTTCCAGCAGGATCCGGAGCCGCCGCGGCAGCTTCACGCGCTCCAGCACGGCGCGCACCGAAACCGCATCGGGCGGCGCGACGATCGCGCCGAGCGCCGCGCACGCCGCCCACGGCCACGACGGAAACAGCAGGTGCGCGACGACCGCCACGACGACCGTGGTGAACAGCACGGCGCCGACCGCCAGCGAGGCGATGCCTATCGTGTGGCGGCGCAGCTGGCCCAGCGCGATCGTCCACGCGCTGTCCATCAGCAGCGGCGGCAGGAACAGCACGAGCACGAGCTCCGGATCGATCGCGATCGCCGGCGCGCCGGGCACGAACGCGAGCGCCGCGCCGCCGGCGATCAGCGCCACCGGCGGCGGCAAGCCGACGCGGCGCGCGAGGTAGAGCAGCACGATGATCGCGAGAACCATCGCGATCGCGAGTTCGAACACGTGAACGACATCCATCCCTGCACCTCGAGGTGGCCCGGCCGCCCGCACCGGTTCGGCGCCGCGCCGCGCAGTTCGGCGCGCTGCGGGCGCGAAGGTTCGATGCTAAGCAGCGACGTCGGCGCGCGGCAAGGACCGCGGCCGCGGTCCGCTCGCGCCCGCGCCGCACGCCATGGCGCGCGAGCGGGGGCGGGGCCGACGCGCCCCGCGTGCCGCCGGCATCGGAACGCGGGAACGCGCGCGACACCGCCGCACGATGTCCGCCCCGTTCGTCGTGCCCGGCGGCTCCGGTATGCTTGGCGGGCGACCTCGAACGGGATCGTCGTTCGGGCTCGCCGTTCGCATCGAGTCATACAGGGGAAAACCAATGTTCGTCCGTGCCATTCGCCTGGCGGCGCTGTGCGCCGTCGCGTTCGTCTCCGGCTGCGCCTTCACCACGGAAAGGATCGACCTCAGCTACACGCCGCAATCCTCGCCACCGGCCGTGCCGGGGGCAGGCGAGATCACGGTGGCGGTGCAGGTCGTCGACGATCGTCAGGACAAGAGCAAGGTCAGCTCGAAGAAGAACGGCTACGGGATGGAGATGGCGCCGATCCTCGCCAACGAGGACGTGACCGTCACCGTCCGCAAGGCGATCGAGACCGAGCTGCGCAACCGGGGCTTCGCGCTGTCGGCCGATCCCGCCATCGTGCAGGTGATCGCCGACCTCACGCGTTTCTACAACGACCACAAGACCGGCTTCTTCTCCGGCGACGCCGTGGCCGACCTCATCATGTCCGTCAACGTGAAGGCGAGCGACGGCCGCGTGCTGTACGGCCGGCAGATCGTCGCCCAAGGCGTCGAGCCGCACACGCAGCTGGCGACCGGCAACAATGCGCGCATCGCGCTCGACAAGGCGCTCCAGGACGGCATGGCCAAGCTGTTCGGCGACAGCGAGTTCGTCGCTGCCTTGACCAAGGCGGGCGCGAAGCCGGGTTGAGCTTCATCGCCGCCGCGACCCGGGCGGATCGACGCATCCGCGCGGGCCGGGCGGCGCGCGTACGGAACGCCGGCGGCGCGCTTGGCGTCACCGCCGGCGGCCTGCCGCGACCTCCTTCATCGCGTTCCCGAGCACGGCAAACAGGCGCCTGTCGCCGAGCTGCGCGACGTTGAAGCGCAGGAACGCGGCCGCGGCTTGCGAAACGCTGAACACGTTTCCCGGCGCCAGCACGACGTTCTCCTCCAGGCAGCGTCGCGCGACGGCGGCGGAATCCAGGCCGTCCGGCAGGCGGCACCAGAGGAAGAACCCGCCGCGCGGCACGATCCACGGCACGATGCCGAGCGGCGCCAGCCGGTGCATGGCATCCTTGCGCGCGCGCGCCAGCCGCCGGCGCACGTCGTCCATGTGCCTGCGGTAGCTGCCGCCGGCGAGCACGCCGGCGATCAGCTCGGTGGCGATCGGGCTCGGCCCGCCGAAGTGCGCGGCCACCTGCAGGTCGACCAGGCGCTCGATCCAGTCCGCGCGCGCGGCGATGTAGCCGCAGCGCACCGAGGCGGAGAGCGTCTTGGAGAAGCTGCCGATGCGGATGACGCGGTCGAGGCCGTCGAGGATCGCCAGGCGCGGCGACGGCGACGGCTCGAAGTCGGCGAAAACCTCGTCCTCGACGATCGTCAGGCCGCGCGCCGCCGCCGCGCTCAGCACGCGATGGGCGGTCTGCGGCGAGAGCGTGGCGCCAGTCGGGTTGTGCAGTGCCGAGTTGGTGAGGTAGAGGCGCGGATTCTCCTCGAGCGCGCGTTCGAACGCGGCCGTGTCCGGGCCGGCGGGCGTGTACGCGATGCCCGTCAGCCTGACCTGATGCGCGCGCAGCAGCGCCTGGAAATTGAAGTAGCACGGATCGTCGACCAGCACCGTGTCGCCGGGCCGCAGCAGCAGGCGGCAGACCAGGTCGATCGCCTGCGTGCCCGAGGCGGTCAGCAAGATCTGGTCCGCGCCCGCCGGAATGCCTTCGTCGGCGAGCCGCGCGAGCAGCCAGCGGCGCAGCGCGGGCGAGCCGCGCGTGCCGGCGTAGTCGCTCAGCACCGCGTCGCCGGCGCGCGCCAGCGTCCGCAATCCCCGGCGCAGCGCCGCGTTCGGCATCCAGTCCGCCGGCAGCCATCCGCAGCCGGGCTTGAGCGCCGACGGATCGGCGTCGAGCGACTGCCTGGACACCCAGAACGGGTCGACGTCGCGTTCGCGCGCCGCGCCCATTTCGGCCAGCGCCAGCGGCGGCAGGTGGGCGCCGGTCACGTAGAAGCCGGAGCCGCGCCGCGCGCGGATGAGGCCCTCGGCTTCGAGGCGGCCGTACGCCTCGACCACGGTGGACGGCGAGACGCCCATGCTCCGCGCGAAGCGGCGCACCGAGGGCAGGCGGTCGCCCGGGCCCAGCGCGCGGTTCGCGATTCTGGCGCGGACGGCGTCCATCAGCGCCTGCGTGCGTGTCGTTTCCCCGTCGCCCATGGCGGCTCCGCGTTCGGTCGTATGGGCGAGTCTACCCATACAGTTCGTCGGAATCGTACTGAACCGTTCGTTCCACGGAGCAGGCCCAGGGGCTATTTCTGCCGCGTCGGCGAGGCGAGGGCACATGCAACGAACGAATGCGGGCTGGGGCAGCGGGCTTCTCGGCGTGATCGTGTTCAGCGGATCGCTGCCGGCCACGCGCGTCGCCGTCGCGGATTTCTCGCCGGTGTTCCTCACCGCCGCCCGTGCGGTGATCGCCGCCGTGCTGGGCGCGGCGCTGCTGTTCTCGCAGCGCCAGGCCCGGCCGCAGCGCCGCGACCTGGTTTCGCTGGCCTGGGTGGCGATCGGCGTCGTCATCGGCTATCCGCTGCTGTCGGCGCTGGCGCTGCAGCACATCACGACGGCGCACTCGATCGTCTTCGTCGGGCTGCTGCCGCTTGCGACGGCGATCTTCGGCGTGCTGCGCGGCGGCGAGCGGCCGAAGCCCGCGTTCTGGCTGTACTCGGCCGCCGGCGCCGCGGCCGTCGCCGGCTTCGCGCTGTACGGAAGCGGCGGCGGAACGCCGGCCGGCGACGTCCTGATGATCGCCGCCGTGCTGGCGTGTGGCCTGGGCTACGCGGAAGGGGCGGCGCTCTCGCGCCGCCTCGGTGGCTGGCAGGTGATCTCCTGGGCGCTGCTGCTGTCGCTGCCGGCGACGGCGGCGATCGCCGCGTTCACCTGGCCTGACACGTGGAGCGGCGTAGGCGCTCCGGCCTGGATGGGCCTTGCCTACGTGTCGATCTTCAGCATGCTGGTGGGTTTCGTCTTCTGGTATCGCGGCCTGGCGCTGGGCGGCATCGCCGGCGTCGGCCAGCTGCAGCTCCTGCAGCCGTTCTTCGGGCTCCTGCTGACGGCGATCCTGCTCGGCGAACCGATCGCCTGGAGCATGATCGCCTCGGCCGTGGCCGTCGTGCTGTGCGTGGCAGGGGCGAAGCGCTACGCCTGAGCGCCCGGCTGATGCGCGGGCCGTCGATGCGGCCGGGTTTCGTCACGCGCCGTCGCGATGCTCCGCCGGATAGACGATCGTGCCGTCGGCGCGCACGACTGCGCCGGGCGTGAGGCGCGCAGGCTCCAGGCGGCCTTTTCCCATGATGTGGAAAACGGTTTCGCCGCCGGCGATCAGGTAGTCCGCGACGATGCGGCGGTGGCAGCGCCACCACACCGCTTCCGAGCACATCAGCGCGCAGCGCCGCTCGCGCGCCTGCCGCACGACGTGCGCCAGCCCGTCGCGGAACGCCGGCGACAGCGCGTAGTCCGCGTAGCGGTGGAAGCTCGCGTTCCTCCACAGGCCGTTGACCTCCGCCGGCACGCCGGCCGCCTTGCCGCGCAGCCCGCCGAGCGCGGCGACGTGCTCGTAGGCGATGCCGAGCCCGGCGAGCGCGCCGGCGAGGGCGTCTGCGTCGAAGTGCGGGTGCGCCCGCGATCCGGGCAGCTTGCGGATGTCGGCGAGCAGGCCGATCCCGGCCTGCGCCAGCAGCCCGGCGAACTCGGCGAAGCTCCGGTCGGAATGCCCGAGGGTGTAGAAGGGCTGCTTCATGGGCCGCCGTCAGCCGCGCCGCAGCGCGCGCGCCTTGTGGACGGCGACGTGGTCGGTCGTGTCGCTGCGGATCTCGTACTGCGGATCGTCCGCCGAGGCGTGGTGCACGTAGCCCTTCCAGTCGACGTCGCGCGTGTGCACGGCAACGATGGTGCCGGATACCCAGCCGGCTTCCGAGTTCCAGCGCACGTGATCTCCCACCTTGAACGCCTGGGCATCGCCTGGCTCCTGTGCTGCGGACGATCGCGTGTGCAGTCTAGTCCGTCCTGCCGGTGTCGAGGCCGGCACGTTGCGCTGCTGCGCGGATCGAGACCCCGCGCGCCGGGGCAGGGCGGACGCTGCGACGGCAAGGATTGCATGCGGTACGATCATGTAATACCGTAAGTTGCATGAGATCGCATCCGTCGATTGACGCGCCGGTGCGCACGGTGCCGCGCGAGGCCGCCCGTTCCGGCGCTACGCGAGCCGCCGTCGACCGGCTCGTGGGCGGGCCGAGCGCCGGCCGCCGGAGTCGGCGCGGGCTTGTGGGCTTGCGCGGGCACGCGCGCATGTCGGCCGGGACGGGCATGGCCGCGCTCGCGCGCGCGCGCCGCGGCTCTCCGGCAGGCAGGAGGCGTGCCGCATGAAGAAGGACAGCCGCCTGTCCTCGGTCCTCCACGTGCTGCTGCACATGGCGCACAGCGAAGGTCCGCTCACCTCCGAGGCGCTCGCGCGCATGCTCGGCACGCATCCCGTGGTCGTGCGCCGCGTGCTGGCCAGCCTGCGCGAGCGCGGCTACGTCGCCTCGACGAAGGGCCACGGCGGCGGCTGGATCGTCGCCTGCGACCTGCACGCGGTGACCCTGCTCGACGTCTACCGCGCCGTCGGCGCGCCGACGGTGTTCGCGATGGGCCACCGCCTCGAGCAGCCGCGCTGCCTGGTCGAGCAGGCCGTCAACGCGGCGCTGGACGACGCCTTCCGCGAAGCCGAAGCGCTGCTGGCCGGACGGCTCGGCAGCGTCACCCTGGCCGACCTCGCCGCCGATTTCGGCCGCCGCATGAAGCGCCGGCGCCCGCAACCTTGCAGGAACGAAACCCATGCCCACCGATGAAACCGATGTCCTCTTCGACGCGATCGTCGTCGGCGGCAGCTACGCCGGCCTGTCGGCCGCGATGCAGCTGGCGCGCGCGCGCCAGCGCGTGCTGGTGATCGACGCCGGCCAGCGCCGCAACCGCTTCGCGCCGGCCGCCCACGGCCTGATCGGCCAGGACGGCCGTCCGCCCGGCGCGATCGCCGACGCCCGCGCGCAGGTGCTGGCCTATCCGAACGTGCGCTGGCTGCACGGCAGCGCCACGCGCGCGTCCGGCCGCAGCGAGGATTTCGTCGTCGACGTCGACGACGGCCGCCGCTGCCGCGCGCGCCGCCTCGTGCTGGCGACCGGCGTCGAGGACGCGCTGCCGCCGATCGACGGCCTGCAGGAGCGCTGGGGCCGCAGCGTGTTCCATTGCCCGTACTGCCACGGCTACGAGCTCGACCGCGGCCGCGTCGGCGTGATCGCCGTCGGCGAGCTGTCGATGCACCAGGCGCTGATGCTGCCCGACTGGGGCACGACCACGTTCCTGCTCGACGGGGCGTTCGAGCCGGACGACGACCAGCGCGCCGCGCTGGCCCGGCGCGGCGTCGCCGTCGAGCCGGCGCGCATCGCCCGCGTCGAGGGCGTCGCCACGGTGGTGTTCGAGGACGGCCGCCGCCGCGACTTCGACGGCCTGTTCGTCGCCACGCGCACGCGCGTCAACGGCCCGCTCGCCGAGCAGCTCGGCTGCGAGTTGGAGCAGGGGCCGCTCGGCGCGTTCATCCGCACCGACACGCTCAAGGCGACCAGCGTGCCCGGCGTGTTCGCCTGCGGCGACGCCGCGCGCGGCGCGCACAGCATCGCCTTCGCGATCGGCGACGGCGTCCAGGCGGGATCGTCGGCGCACCGGTCGCTGATGTTCGGTTGAGAACGCGTCCGGGGACGCCGGCGGCGAAGCGCCTGCGTCACGCCGGTGGACGCATTGCGCCGGAAGTGGCGAACGGACGCCGCGGAGCGTCGCCGCGCGCAGGAAGCGCCGCCCGGCGAGCCATCCCGCCGGGCTCCGCCGATGCCTGGCCGCTCAGTGCGCCGCCGGCTTGTAGTAGCCGCCGATCGAGCGCGCCGCGACGTTGACGCGGTTCCAGCTGTTGATCGTGACGACCAGCAGCGTCAGGTCGACCAGCTCGACTTCCTCGAACACCTGCCGGGCCTTTTCGTAGAGCGCATCGGACACCGCCTCGGGCGAGTCGAGCTCGGTCAGTTCCTCGGCCCAGGCGAGGGCGATGCGCTCGCGTTCGCTGTAGAGCTTGGTCTCGCGCCACGCCGGCAGCAGGTACAGGCGCTGCTCGGTTTCGCCCGCGGCGCGGGCGTCCTTGCTGTGCATGTCGAGGCAGAAGGCGCAGCCGTTGATCTGCGAGACGCGCATCAGCACGAGTTCGATCAGGGCCGGCTCCAGCCGGCCGGCTGCGCGGATGTTCTGGCCGAGGTCGATCAGCGGGCGCATGGCGGCGTAGTGGTGCTGGACGGAAAAGCGGTTCATCGCGTGCTCCTGGTCAATGAAAGGCCGCCGGAACTGGCCGTTTCAGTGCAAGGACGCGGACGCGGGCGATTTCGTGACCGCGAGCAGGCGCGCGAGCTTGCCCGGATGGCGCAGCGCATGGATCGCGGTGATCCGCTCGCCGTCGCATTCGATCCACATCGCGGTACCGAGCGTCTCGCCTTCGTAGACGAACAGCGCCGGCGCGCCGTTGAGCCTGACCACCTCGTAGCGCACGTCGAAACCTTGCATGGCGCGCGCGAGCTGCAGGTACAGCCGCGCCAGCCGCTCGGCGCCGTGCAGCGGGTGCAAGGTGGCGCGCGCCAGGCCGCCGCCGTCGCTGACGTGGACGGCGTCTTCGGCGAACAGCGCCTGTAGCGTATCCAGGCTGGGCTCGGCCATCGCGGCGACGAAGCGCTGCAGCAGGCGCCGTTGCGCGGCCTCGTCCACCTGGAAGCGAGGCCGGCCCTCGCGCAGGCGCGACTTCGCGCGGTGCACGCGTTGGCGGCAGGCGTCCTCGGCGATGTCCAGGATCGCCGCGGCCTCGGCGTGGCTGTAGTCGAATACGTCGTGCAGCAGGAACGCCGCGCGCTCCTCGGGGCTGAGGCGCTCGAGCAGCAGCAGGAACGACAAGGTCAGCGATTCGCCGCGCTCCAGGGCGACGTCGGGCTGTTCGTCCTGCGGCAGCAGCGGCTCCGGCAGCCAGGGACCGGGATAGTGCTCGCGTTCGGCCTTGACGCGGCGCAGGCGATCCAGTGCCAGGCGCGTGGTCACGGTGACCAGCCACGCTTCCGCGTCGTCGAGCGCGGCGGGATCGTGCGCATGCAGCCGCAGCCAGGCATCGTGCAGTACGTCCTCGGCATCGGCCGGCGTGCCGAGCATGCGGTAGGCCAGGCCGAACAGGCGCGGACGATGGCGTTCGAACAGGGCGGTCGCGGAATCCATGGGACATTCTCCTCGGAACGAAGCATGGACGCAGCGCCGGGCGAGAACGTGACAGGTACGGAAGCGGGGTCAGATTCACTTCCCGCGCCGCAGGCATGTCGCCGGCGTGGAATCAAGTGAACCTGAGCCCCTTTTCGGCCCGCTTTCGCCGGACCTGAATGCGCGGCAACACGGCACGCGAAAGTGTAAATCCCCGCTCGGGGCTTGAACTGCGCGCTCGCATAGGGGTCCAATGGGCTTCAGTTCGGCGTAGACGCCATCGCGGCGGCCGAGCGATACCAAGGAACGACCATGAAAGCTCTCATCGTTGCAAGCGCCGCCGCCCTGTTCGCCTGCATGGGCGCGGCCCTGGCGCAGGCGCCCCAGCCGCCGGCGGCGGCTCCGGCGCAGGCCGGCCAGGCCGCGGCAACGGCTCCGCTGAAGCTGGATCTCCCGGCTGCGGACCTGCAGGCGCCCTCGCAGGCCGAGGAGGCGGACGCTCCCGGCGTGTACTACGGCGATGACGGGAGCGACGACAGCGTGCAGGTGCACGGCAGCTTCACCACCGGCATCGGCTATTCCAAGGGCTACGGCACCAGCACGATGAACGCGGCCGAGGTCCACGTCAGCAAGCAGTACGACGACGGCAAGACCTTCGACATGCAGATCAACCTGCAGCAGAGCAAGGGACCCGGCTTCTATCCGTACGGCTACTACGGCGCGCCGTACCGCTGAGCACCGCCGAAACCGGCGGCGGCGACAGGGATTTCCCCTTGCGCCGCCGCTTCCGTCGCACACGAGGTGGACCGCCTGCCTCATTGCGGCGATTCCGATAGCGCTCGTGCAGGGCATGCGCGATACGGCGTGCGGCGTCCAGGCGCGGCCGCCGATGCGCGTCGGTGAAGAGGTTGGTCATCTTCGGGGGGATGACGCGCACGTCGGGCGCGCTGTCCCTCAAGATCCGCCTGCGCGAACCAGCCGGGAAGGCAGACCACGGGCATCACGGGCGTCGGTTCACCCGTCTCGCCGCTCAGACGGTCGGATAATCGGAAAGCTACGCGCTCGTGCGCGAACGATGGCCAGCCGAGGACCGCGAGCCCCCGATTCAGCCCCGCCTTTTCTTGCTCTCGGGCATTCCCGCGCTCCCCACTTCACTATGGTAGCTCACCCCCGCCTTGCGGCAAGACCGCCCGCGTGATGCAGAGTCGCCGCCCGACGCAGACGGCTGCGGAATCAGGAGTGGCGAGATGCAGAACGAATCGATCGACGTGATCGTGGTCGGCGCCGGACCGACCGGCCTGATGCTGGCATGCGAGTTGCGCCTGCACGGCCTGCGCGTGCAGGTGCTCGAGAAAGAGGCCGAACCGACGCCGGTGGTGCGCGCGCTCGGCATGCATGCGCGCAGCATCGAAATCATGGAGCAGCGCGGCCTGCTGCAGCGCTTCCTCGCGCACGGCAAGACGCACCCGCTCGACGGCTTCTTCGCCGGCATCATCAAGCGCGCGCCGGAGCGTCTGGACACCACGCATCCTTATGTCCTGGCCATTCCGCAGCCGGTGACCGATCGCCTGCTGGCCGAGCGTGCCGTGGAACTCGGTGCCGGGATCAGGCGCGGCTGCGCGCTGGTCGGGCTCGACCAGGACGAGGACGGCGTGACGGTGGAGCTGGCCGACGGCCGGCGGCTGCGCTCGCGCTATCTCGTCGGCTGCGACGGCGGCCGCAGCACGGTGCGCAAGCAAGTCGGCATCGGCTTTCCCGGCGAGCCCACGCGAGTGGAGACGCTGCTGGGCGAGATGCGGATGGCGGCGTCGCCGGAGACGCTCGCCGCGGTAATGGCCCAGGTGCGCAAGACCCAGCTGCGCTTCGGCGCGATGCCGCTCGGCGACGGGCTCTACCGCGTCATCGTGCCCGCCGACGGCGTGGCCGAGGACCGCGCGGTTCCGCCGACGCTGGACGAATTCAGGCGCCAGCTGCGGGCGTTCGGGGGCACGGATTTCGGCGTGCACTCGCCACGCTGGCTGTCCCGCTTCGGCGATGCCACGCGGCAAGCCGAGCGCTACCGCGCCGGCCGCGTGCTGCTGGCCGGCGACGCGGCGCACGTGCACCCGCCGACCGGCGGGCAGGGCCTGAACCTCGGCGTGCAGGACGCGTTCAATCTCGGCTGGAAGCTCGCCGCCGAGGTGAACGGCTGGGCGCCGCAGGGGCTGCTGGACAGCTATCACGACGAGCGGCATCCCGTGGCTGCCGAGGTGCTGAACAACACCCGTGCGCAGATGGAGCTGATGTCGCTCGAGCCCGGGCCGCGAGCGGTGCGCCGGCTGCTCTCCGAATTGATGGACTTCGACGAGGTGAACCGGTACCTGATCGAGAAGATCATCGCGGTGGCGATGCGCTACGACGTCGGCGAAGGACACGCATTGCTCGGCAGGCGGCTGCGGAACATCGCCCTGACGCAGGGCCGCCTCTACGCGCACATGCACGCCGGCCGCGGCCTGCTGCTCGATCGGACCGGGGCGCTCTCGGCGGATGGCTGGGCGGACCGTGTCGATCGCCTGATCGACGCCGGCGCGGAGCTCGAGGTGCCCGCCGTGCTGCTGCGCCCGGACGGCCACGTGGCCTGGGTCGGCGACGACGCGCAGGACCTGCAGGGCGCACTGCGCCGATGGTTCGGCCTGCCCAAGGAAACGGGATCAGGTTCCCTTTCGTGACGCCCTCGGGAACCCGTAACGGGGTCAGGTTCACTTTTCGCGGCGATGGTGGATGCACGGTTCGCTGCGGCTGTCGCGCAGGATGGGCGGCATGAAAGTGAACCTGGACCACCCCCGTTTTCGGGGATGTCGATTCCGGCACGGCGCGATCGTCGTTATCGTCGAGCCCCTCCCTGGAGACGCCGCATGCCTCTCGCCCAGCCGATCACGCCTCATCTCTGGTTCGACACCCAGGCCCAGGAGGCCGCGACGTTCTACTGCTCGGTGTTTCCGGATGCAGGAATCGACGCGGCGGTCCGCCTGCGCGGCACGCCCTCCGGCGATTGCGACGTGCTGCAGTTCCACCTGTGCGGGCAGCCGTTCATGGCGATCAGCGCCGGACCGCATTTCACGTTCAACCCGTCGATATCGTTCTTCGTCAACTTCGATCCGTCGCGCGATGCGCACGCGCGCGAGCATCTGGACGCGTTGTGGGATGCGCTCGTCGACGGCGGCCAGGCGCTGATGCCGCTCGACGAATATCCGTTCAGCAAGCGCTTCGGCTGGGTGCAGGACCGCTACGGCCTGAGCTGGCAGCTCATCCTGTCCCGCCCGGAGGGCGTTCCGCGGCCGATGATCGTGCCCTCGCTGCTGTTCACCGGTGCGGTCTGCGGCCGCGCGAAGGAAGCCGGAACGTTCTACCGCTCGGTGTTCGACGACTCGCGCGAAGGCACGTTCGTGCCGTATCCGGCCGGCGCGGAGCTGGACCGCGAAGGCACCGTGATGTTCTCCGACTTCCGCCTCGGCGACACCTGGTTCGCCGCGATGGACAGCGCCTATCCGCACGGCTTCGGCTTCAACGAGGCGATCTCGTTCCTCGTGCCGTGCCGCGACCAGGCCGAGATCGACCGCTACTGGGCCGCGCTGTCGAGCGTGCCCGAGGCCGAGCGGTGCGGCTGGTGCAAGGATCGTTTCGGCGTGTCCTGGCAGATCTCGCCGATCGCGATGCACGACATCCTGGCCTCGGGCGACCAGGCGGCTATCGAACGCGTCACGCGAGCCTTCATGCCGATGCGCAAGCTCGATCTCGCCAGGCTCGAGGCCGCGGCGGCGGGAAAATAGCGCCGCGATCGGCGCCGGCGCGGGCGGCGTCGTCGCGCCGCCCAGGAGCCGCCGGCGGCTGCACGCGGATCGGTTACCGGGTATCGGCCGTCACCCGCCACACCGCGTTGCCGACGTCGTCGGCGATCAGCAGCGCGCCGTCCCGGTCCTGCGCGAGCCCGACCGGGGCGCCGAACAGCTTCGTCTCGTCGTCGGAATGGAAGCCGGTGACGACCGGCTCGGGCACGCCGACGGGCCGGCCCTGCCGGAACGCGACGAAGACGACCGCGTAGCCGCTCAGCGGCGAGCGGTCCCAGCTGCCGTGCTCGGCGACGAAGGCGCCGCCCTGGTACTTGGCCGGCAGCGCGTTCGTCGGCGAGAACAGCAGGCCGAGCGCGGCGACGTGCGAGCCGAGCGCGTAATCGGGCTTGATCGCCCTGGCGACGAGGTCGGGACGCTGCGGCACGACGCGCGCATCGACGTTCCGGCCGTAGTAGCTGTACGGCCAGCCGTAGAAACCGCCGTCCTTCACCGAGGTGAGATAGTCGGGCACGAGGTCGGCGCCGATTTCGTCGCGCTCGTTCGCGATCGCCCAGAGCGTGCCGGTCTCGGGCTCCCACTGCAGGCCGGTCGGGTTGCGGATGCCGGAGGCGTAGATGCGGCTGCCGCGCGTGGCCACGTCCACTTCGAGCACGACGGCGCGCCGGTACTCCACCTCGAGGCCGTTCTCGCCGACGTTGCTGTTGGAACCGACGCCGACATAGAGCTTGCGGCCGTCCGGGCTCGCCAGCAGCGCCTTGGTCCAGTGATGGTTGACGGCGCCGGGCAGGTCGGCGAATTCGACGCCGTCGGCGCCGATGCGCGTCTGGCCGGGCTGGTACGGAAAGCTCACGATCGCGTCGGTATTGGCCACGTACAGCGTGTCGCCGATCAGCTGCACGCCGAACGGCGAATGCAGATGCTCGATGAAGACGTGCTTGTCCCACTCGCCGCCCGCGGCGCCCTTGCGCAGCAGCGTGATGCGGTCGCCGCCCTTGCCGCCCTTGCCGGACTGGTTCTTGACCCGGCTGGCGATCCACTGCTTCGGCGTCGTCACCGGCTCGGTGCCGGGACCGTTGGCTTCCACGACCAGCACGTCGCCGTTCGGCAGCGTGTGGAGCTGGCGCGGGTGCAGCAGGTCGCCGGCGATCTTCTCGATCCTGAGGCCGGCCGCGACCTTCGGCGTCTGGCCGGGCGCCCAGCCGACGCCCTCGGGCACCTGCATCGGCGGCAGCAGGAAGTTCCTCGGCTCGGGCAGCGGTGGTGCGCTGCCCGATTGCTGCTCCGGCTGCAGCGACGCCTTTTGGTTGCAGCCGGCGAGGACGACGGCGAGCGCAAGCACGCAGCGGCTCAGGTGCTCATTCATGGCCGTATCTCCCGGACGTCGCATGCTGCACCGCCACGGCCACCTGCGCGACGGACAGCAGCGCGACGGTGCAGGCCGACAGCCAGACGCCGGCCGGGACGATCGCGTAGGCGTCGCGGCTGTGCACGAACGCATTGAGGATCGCGGCCGCGATCGCGGCCAGGTTCAGCCAGAAATCGAGCTTGTCGATGCGCGTGGCGAACGGCCGGGAGACGATCCAGACCCGGGCGAGGTTGAGCAGGCGCGGCACCACGGCGAACAGCAGGCCGAACACGATCAGCCAGGCCGCGCCCTTGTTCCACAGCATCACGGCGCTGCGCAGGTAGATCACGTCGAAGATCAGCGCGGCGACGAAGCATCCGAACGGGACCGGGTTGAGCAGGCCGTAGAGGCCTTCGGCGACGACCGAGCGGCGGGGCTCGACGGGACGAATCATGGCTGGCTACCTCGCTGGCGAAGCGGGACGAGCGTCGATCGGCCTGGCCTGCAGGGATGCAGCGGTCAGGCTCTGCAAGAGCGTACGCGGCGTGGCTGAGCGGTCCGTGTACGGTGCGGCAAATCGGCCGGAAGTCCGCAGCAAGGGCCATGGCCGGCGCCGGAGGACGGGTTTCCAGCGGCACGGCGTGCAGGCATCCGCTGCCGCCGGTGCACGAGCGACGCACGGGATGCGGACATTCCCGATGCGGCCGCGGAAACGCGACGCCGATCGCTGATTCCGGCCGGCGCGTTGCTAGGATCGCCGCTCGCGCCGCGCATCCGCCCGCCGCGGAGGCTTCGAATCCCTGCACGAGCTCCGTCATGCCGCCTTCCGAAGCGAAACGTCGCGTATCCAAGCGAATGCCCGCATTGGCGGCCGTGCCGCTGCTCGGCGCGATCGTGGCCGCCGGTCCGGCCGCGGCCGAGTGCTCTTCGAGGACGTTCTACGTCGACCAGCTGCGCGGCGGCGACCGCGGCCTGTACGTCGACGGCCGCCAGTTCGACTACCGCCCCGGCGACCGCTTCGTGCTGCGCGCGGCGGCGAGCCCGTATTCGTATCTCGCGCTGCAATACGTCGCCGGCACGGCGGAGTGTCCGGTCACGATCGTCAACGAAGGCGGCGTCGCCAGGATGACCAGCGGCATCGACGTCGCCGACAGCCGCCACGTGCACGTCACGGGCGCCGGCAGCGCCGACGCGTACGGCATCGACGTCGGCGATCCCGGCCGCGGCGGCGTCGGCGTGCACGTGCACGGCCGATCCGATCACGTCGAGATCGACCACGTCTACGTCCACGACAAGACCTACGGGTTCTGGGTCAAGCACGAGGCCGACTGCGATCCGGCCTACCAGTATCCGAACTGGGTGATCGACGCGATCGACATCCACGACAACCGCATCGAGAACATGGGGCAGGAGGGCATGTACCTGGGCTCGACCGATCCCAACGGCACGCGACCGGTCACCTGCGGCGGCGTGACGATCACGCCGCGCCCGCTGCGGCTCGGCAACATCCGCGTGTCGGGCAACCGCGTCGACCGCACGAACCGCTCCGGCATCCAGCTTTCCGGCGCGGATCACGGGCACAACGAGATCGACCACAACCACGTGACCAACGCCGGCTACGAGCTCAACGATCAGCAGGGCAACGGCATCGTGCTCGGCGGCTACACGCATGCCGAGGTGCACCACAACACGATCGACAACACCTTCACGCTCGGCATCTTCACGCTCGGCAGCGGCTACACGAGCATCCACGACAACGCGATCAGCCGCAGCGGCCTGCTGTCCGATCCGCCGGTGCCGGGCATCGACGGCATCCTGGTCGACACGCGGCGCACCGAGCCGGTCGAGCGCACGCTGGTGGACATCCGCGACAACCGCATCTCGGACGTGACCGGCTACGGCGTGCGCTTCTACAAGACGTTCGACACCTACGACCGGCCGAACGTCGTCTGCGGCAACGACCTCGACGTCAGCGTCGCCGCCGGCATCGAATGGATCGACGCCTGCGACATCCTGCTGCGCGACGGCTACGACTACCTGCGGTAGAAAACGGGGTCAGGTTCACCTTGCGCGCCGGGTTCGGCCCGAAGAGCGGGCCGGGTCCACTTTTCGGCCGGACGCGATCCGGCGATGCGCATCGGCTGCGCCGGCACGCATGCGCGGAAGTGAGCCTGACCCCGTTACGGCTCGGCGGGCTTCACGCCCGTCACCAGGCTGTAGTGGCCGAAGCTCGGCAGCACCTCGACGGAGGCGAAGCCGGCCTCGCCCAGAAGGCGCATCAGCGCTCCGGGCGTGTACTGCTCGCCTTCGGTCCAGCCCATCATCATCAGGCTGAAGCCGGCCGCGGCCAGCGGCCCGTTCTTGTCGTCGCGATAAAGCACTTCGTGCAGGACGATCCTGCCGCCCGGCGGCAGCGCCTCGAAGCTCTTGCGCGCCAGGAAGGCGTCCTTCTCCGGCGTCCAGTCGTGGAAGATGTTGGAATAGAAATGCAGATCCGCTTCGGGGAACGGGTCCTTCCACATGTCGCCGGGATGGAGCGTCAGCCGCCCGTGCGCCATGTCGCCGAGAAACGAGCGCGCCAGGTCGCAGACCGCCGGCAAGTCGAACAGCACGCCGCGCAGGCCGGGCCACAGGGCCAGCGCGCCTTTCAGGTGCGCGCCGGAGCCGCCGCCGACGTCGAGCATCACGCGGTGGCGTCCGAGGTCGAGCCGGGTCGGCCAGACCGGCGCGTGAACGGCGCTCACGCTCTGCATCGCACGCGTGAAGCGCATGCCGAGCTCGAGCTGCTGCTCGTGCGTGCGGAAGATGTCCTGCTCGCCGTAGGCCTTCGGCGCATTGCGGCGCAGGGCGTCCTCGATGCCCTTGACGGAATAAGTCTCCGCGTTGTCGTACATCAGATCCCAGAAGTCGCCGAAGTACGTCGGGCTGCCCGGGAGCAGCAGGTCCTTGCCGAGCTCGGTCAGCGCATGGCGCTGTCCGTCGCGGCGCACGAAGCCGAGCGCGATGGCGGTATTCACCAGCGCCTCGGCCGGGCGCCTGGCCATGCCGAGCGCACGGCCGAGCTCGTCCAGCGTGCACGGGCTTTCGCCGAGGCGCCGGAACAGGCCCATGCGATGAGCGACGAGCATCGCCGGATAGATGAACAGCCCGAAGGTGACGTCGTACGTGGAGGTGTCGTCATGGCGCGGAAGGCGGTGGTTCACGGCGCCGCCTCCGCGCATGCAGCGGCCCCGGCGGCGACATGACGTCTTTCGACGGGCGCCGCCGCGCCGGCCGCCCGGTCGATCAGGCCGGCGGCTTCGTGCGTCCAGGCGGCGAAGGCGTCGAACGTGCGGTCGACCAGGGCCATGCAGCGGGCGCGCGCTTCATCGTCCAACGCGATGCCGGCCAGCTCGGCATGCTCGCCGTTCTGCATGTGGCCCGACTCCAGCGCGAAATGGAACGCGCCCATGTAGCGCAGCTCGATGCCCGTCTGTTCCCGCATGGCGTCGGCGATGCCCGTCGTCAACGCGAACAGCACGTTGCCGGTTTCCTCGATCGCCTCGATGACCGCGAGCTTCTCCACGCTGCTGCAGCCGGCCAGGATGGCGCAGAGGTCGTACATCAGCACGCGGCTGCGGTGCGTCTCCTCGGACCACAGCGCGCGCAGCGCATCGGTGACGGTCGTCGGGGGATTCCAGCCCAGCGTTTCGAGGTCCTCGAGGAACCAGGGCCAGTGATGGTCGTCTTCGTAGGTGTGCGCGTTCACGCGTTCCTGACAGGCGTCCGCCGCAGGCTGCTGCCGCAGGACATGGCGATTGAGATCGCCGAACGCCATGACGAAGAACGCGAAGCCCGGCATGAAGCCGAATCTCGTGGCGGCGGGGAGGCGCCCGTCGCGCAGGCGATCGAACAGCGGCAGCGCGGCGTATGCGCGTTTCCTGCGCATGATGTGGGCGAGTACGTGCTTCATGCTCGGGCCCTCGATGGCGGCGAAATCCCTCTGCGCCTTGCTCGCCGGTCCATGCATCGGCGGCAGGCGGCCTGTGAAGCCGGTCGATTCGGCCGGGAATCTAGACGGGGGCGCCGAAGGCGGCTGTGATTCGTTTCGCGATTCGAGAAAATTGTATATATGTATACGTATTCGCAGTGAACGGAAACCGGATCAGGTTCGCTTCGGCCGATGGAGGTCGGCCCCTCCGGCATTCATGCGACGAAAGCGAACCCGACCCCGTTCCACGCGCTAGACTGGGCCTTCGTTCCTGCGGAGGCGGCCCGATGCGCATCGGTTCGACGCGGGTTTTCGTCGCTCTATGCCTGGCGGCGCCGTGGACAGTGCCTTCTGCCTCAGCCGATCCGGCGACGAAGGCGACTCCAGCCGTGCGTTACGATGCCGATCTCGCCAGGCGCGTCGGCGCGGACGAGCGCGGCATGCGCAAGTACGTGCTGGTCGTGCTCAAGACCGGCCCCACGCGGGTGCCGGACGGCGCCGAACGCGACGCGATGTTCGCCGGCCATTTCGCCAACATCGAGCGCCTGTCGAAGGCGGGCCAGCTCGCGCTGGCAGGCCCGTTCGCGAACGATGCTTCCGGCTGGCGCGGGCTGTACGTCTTCGCCGTCGACACCATCGACGAAGCGCGGCGGCTGGTGGCGACGGATCCGGTCGTGAGCAAGGGCGAGATGGTGCCCGAGTTCCACGAATGGTACGGCAGCGCGGCGGCGATGCTGCTGCCGGAATGGCACGCGCGCCTGGCGCGGCCGGACGCCAAGACGCCCTGAGTGATAAACGGGGTCAGGTTCACTTCGTGCCCCGCAGGTCTCCGGCTGCCCAAGGACGGCAGCGGCGCTGATCGCGCGTCCGGGAACGGAACCGGACCCCATCCCGAGGGATCCGACCGGCACGTGATGCTGCTTTGCAGCATAATAGGCGCCATGGAAACGATGCCTTCGTTGGACGCCGCTGCGCCGGCCCTCGGCGTGTCCCGCCGCCACCGCGCGCTGATCCTCGCCGCGCTCACCCTCGGCGGCTTCGCCATCGGCACCAGCGAGTTCTCGTCGATGGGGCTGATGCCGGAGATGGTGAAGACCTTCGGCGTCACCGAGCCGCAGGTCGGCCACATCATCAGCGCCTATGCGCTTGGCGTCGTGGTCGGCGCGCCGCTGCTGGCGATCCTCGGCGGGCGGCTGCCGCGCCGCGCGCTGCTGCTGGCGCTGATGGGGTTCTACGCGCTCGGCAATCTCGCCAGCGCGCTGGCGCCGACCTATGGCGGCATGATGCTGGCGCGCTTCGTCGCCGGCCTGCCGCATGGCGCGTATTTCGGCGTGGCCGCGCTGACGGCGGTGGCGATCAGCCGGCCGGAGGAACGCGGCAAGGCGGTGAGCCTGACGATGTTCGGACTGACCCTGGCGATCCTCGGCGGCAATCCGCTGTCGACGTGGATGGGGCAGACGATCGGCTGGCGCTGGGCCTTCGTGCTGGTCAGCGCGGTCGCGCTGGCGACGCTGGTGCTGATCGCCGCGTTCATGCCGCGCGATCGCGTCGAGGCGCCGAAGCGGGCGCTGGACGAGCTGCGCGCGTTCAACCGCCTGCCGGTGTGGCAGGCATTGGGCATCGGCGCGATCGGCTTCGCCGGCCTGTTCTGCGTGTTCAGCTACGTCGCGCCGACGATGCTGCAGGTGACGCAGGTGTCGGCCGGCTGGATTCCGCTCGGCCTGGCCGGCTTCGGCCTCGGCGGCGTGATCGGCAACCTGGCCGGCGGCTGGCTGTTCGACCGCCTGCGCTTTCGCGCGGTGCCGGTGATCCTGCTCGGCGCGGCGCTGATGCTGCTGCTGTATCCGCTGGCTGCCGGCTCGCTGGGCACCTTGCTGCTGGCGACGATCGCGATCGGAGCGATGGGCGCGCTCGGCCCGGTGCTGCAGACGCACCTGATGGACGTCGCCGGCGACGCGCAGACCCTGGCCGCGGCTTCGCACCATGCCGCCTTCAATGCGGCGAACGCGCTGGGGCCGTGGCTCGGCGGCCTGGCGATCAGCGCGGGCTTGGGCTGGACCTCGACCGGCTACGTCGGCGCGGCGACCGCGCTGCTCGGCACCGCGATCTACGCCTGGGCCGCGGCGACGCTGCGCCGTCCCCCGCGCGAGGCCTGCGTCGCGACCTGACCGCTTGCCGATCGTCCGGCGCGCAGCCTCAGCGCCGCCGCGGCGCCGCCGCGCGCTTCGTGGCGAACACGCCGTCGAGCGCGCGCTCGGCCGCGAAGCCGGCCTTGGCCAGCCGGCGCGCCACTTCCATCGGCACGTCGCGGCCGCTGGTCTTGCGGTTGGGCGTGCCGGTGTAGTGGAACAGGCGTCCGTGCGGGCGCAGCACCCGCGCGAGCTGGTCGTAGAACGCCTGCGAGTAGAGCTCGCCGGCGATGCCGAAGCGCGGCGGATCGTGCAGGATCGCGTCGTACGCGGCGTCGGGCAGCGTGGCGATGCGTTCGGAAACGTCCGCGTGCTGCAGATGCAGGCGACCCTCGGCCGCCGGATCGGCGGGATCGGGCGACCAGGGGTTGAGGCTGCGCAGCCAGAGCACGTCGGCGTTCTTCTCGAACGAATCCACGCGCTCCGCGCCGTCCTCGAGGCAGGCGCGCGCGAAGTAGCCCAGCCCGCCGCAGGTGTCGAGCACCCGCTTGCCGCGCGGCGCGACCAGCGCGACCTTGCGCTGCGCGTCCGCGTACGGCGACGTCTGCAGGGTCGGCAGCATCTTGATGCCGTCGATCTCGAACGTCGGCGCGCCCCATTCGGTCGGCACCAGCTTGATCAGCGAGCCTGCGTAGCGCTGCGCGGGCCGGAAGGCTTCGCCGTCCCAGACGTAGATCGTGCGTTCCTTCAGTTCTTGCGGCCAGGGGTAGTCGCAATCCCGCCAGCGCCAGCCGGCGGCGGACAGCACCGCTTCGCTGCGGCTGAGCCCGAGGTCGAACGAGTCCGGCCATGTCGTTCGTCCCGCCGCCATCGCGGCCTGCATCGCCTCGACGAGCTCGCGCGTCAGCATCGGGCCGGTGTAGCGGTCGGGTCGGGGCAGGGGGCTCGTCATCGACGCATGCTCGCGCGTGAAAGGCGTGATGGTAGCCGCGCCGCGCCGGAACCGGAGCCGGAATCCTCGCCGCGTCCCGCGCTGCCGCGCGGATGCTAAAGTGCCCGGCTGTTGCCTCGACGGAGCCCATTCGTGACGACCACCCCGGCCCCTTATCCGATCGGCACCCCCGGACGTCCCTGGGGAGATGCGGAGAAAGCCGAATGGCTGGCGCGCCAGACGCGCAAGCGCAGCTACGCTGCGGACGTGCTGAGTGCGATCGAGCCGCTGCGCGCGCGCTTCGACGTGGTGCAGTACGGCGAGCTCGACTACGCGCCCGACGCCTATGCGCTGCTCGCGGTCAGGAGCCGCGGCTGGGACGATGCGCTTCCCTGCGTGCTGGTCACCGGCGGCGTGCACGGCTACGAGACCAGCGGCGTGCACGGCGCGCTGCAGTTCGCCGATCGCCACATGGCGGACTACGCGGGGCGGGTCAATCTGCTGGTCGCGCCCTGCGTGAGCCCGTGGGCCTACGAGCGCATCCACCGCTGGAACCCGCACGCGATCGACCCGAACCGCTCGTTCCGCGAGGGCAGCCCGGCGGAGGAATCGGCGGCGCTGCTGCGCCTGATCGCGCCGCTGCGCGGGCGCTTCCTGGCGCATGTCGACCTGCACGAGACCACCGACAGCGACGAGTCCGAGTTCCGCCCGGCGCTCGCGGCGCGCGACGGCAAGCCGTTCGAGCCGGGCGAGATCCCGGACGGCTTCTACCTGGTCGACGACACGGACAATCCGCAGCCGGTGTTCCAGCAGGCGGTGATCGAAGCCGTGGCCAAGGTCACGCACATCGCGCCGGCGGACCGCAACGGCGAGATCATCGGCTCGCCGGTGGTCGCGCCGGGCGTGATCCGCTACCCGCTCAGGCAACTGGGCCTGTGCGCCGGCATCACCGGCGCGCGCTACACGACCACCACCGAGGTCTATCCCGACAGCCCGCGCGCGACGCCGGAGCAGTGCAACGCCGCGCAGGTCGCGGCGGTGCGCGCGGCGATCGACTTCGCGCTGGCGCACTGATACAGGCTCGCCGAACGGGGTCAGGTTCACTTCCGGCCTTCGAACGGGGCCGATGCGGTTCTCGCGTGCGTCGACGCGCGCGCCTCGGGCGTGAACCTGCCCCGTTTTGCCCCGGAGCGTGGTTTTCCCGCGCCGAACGGAAGCGCATCGGCGTTTGCAACGCAGCGCGCGTTGCTACAGTGGGAACGGGGTCAGGTTCACTTCCGCAGCGACAGCCGATGCATCGTCGTCGGGACGTCCGGCTGTTCGCACCGAGCCCCACGGTCAGCCGAGGACCGAGATCGCGGGAAGTGAACCTGACCCCGTTCTTGCTGGAGGAAACGATGTCCGCTCGATTCGGAGACCAGCCGGCCGTCGTGGCCTGGTCGCAGGTGTGGCTCGGCGGCTTGCTCGTCGCGCTCGGCGATGCCGCATTCGCGACGACGTTCTGGTTTACCTGGGACGTGCCGGGCGTGATGCAGATGTTCCAGTCGATCGCGGTCGGCGTGCTCGGTCCGGCCAGCTTCGCCGGCGGCGTTCCGGCGGCCGTGCTCGGCGCCGCGCTGCATCTGGTCATGGCGACGCTGTTCGTCGCCGCCTACGTCCTGGTCTCGCGGCGGACGCCGTTCCTGCTGCAAAGGCCGCTCGCCTACGGCGTGCCGTACGGCGTGGTGATGTACGCGGTGATGAATTTCGTCGTCATGCCGCTGTCGCGCGTCGGCCGTTCGCCGTCGCTGGCGAATCCCGAGCGGGTCGCCGTCGTCGTCGCCGCGCACATGGTATTCGGCGTCATCTGCGTGCTGTTCGCGCGGCGCGCGCTGCGTCGCTGATGGACGGGGCGCGCGGCGCCTGCCTCGGCGGCGTGCGCGGACGATGCGCCGGCCGCATGCCGGCGCATCGACGGGCCTTGGCCTCGATCATCGCGCGGAAGGCATCGCGTCCGAGCACGCGCTGCTGCTGCAGATGCATGCGGATGGCGCGAAGTTCGTCGTCCGCCAGCGCTTCGCCCGGCAGGGCGAGATAGGCCCGGGTCCGCCCCACAGGCGACCGCGCCAGCGCCTCGTAGGCCGGGTGCATGGTGAGCAGCGGTCCTCGCGGCGGCCGCACGGCGCCGCGCAGCTGGACCAGCGAAATCGCGTCGGGTCGCCGGTCAGGCGGGCGCGCTCGGCGGCCGTCGCACCCAGGCGAAGTGAACTGCCCCCGTTTCGCCGGTCGGCTATGCTCGCCGCGGCCTTCCCGTTCGTATCGCCTCGATGGACGCGTTCAGCTATCTCTCGGTGCTGATTTCCTTGATCCTCGGCCTGGCGATCACGCAGGTGCTGAAGGGCTTTCGCGGCCTGATGCAGTCGCGCGCGCGCATCGTCGGCTATTGGCCGGCGGTGCTGTGGGCGATCCTGATCATGGTGATCGCGGTGCAGTCGTGGTGGTCGATGTACGGGCTGCGCCACTACCAGCCGTGGACATTCGTCGCGTTCTCCGCGGTCCTGGCGCAGACCGTCGTGCTATACCTGCTCGCCGCGCTGGTGCTGCCGGACTTCTTCGGCGAGGCGCCGGTGGACCTGCGCGAGCACTACTACGGCCATCGAAACTGGTTTTTCGCGCTGCTCGTGCTGCTGATCGTCGCCAGCATCGGCAAGCAGCTGGTACTGCAGGGCGTGCTGCCGCCGCGACTGGACTTCGGCTTCCACCTCGCCTTTGCGGCGATGGGATTGAGCGGCATGGCCACGGCCAGGCCGCGCTATCACGAAGCCCTTGCGATCGCCGCCGCGCTGCTCATCGGCGCGTACATCGGATTGCTGTTCACGCGGCTCGGTTGAGCCAAGAGCGGGGTCAGGTTCGCTTCTGCCGGTTCCGCCTTCATGAGGCGGAACGATCGGCGCCGCCTGTGCTCGCGAACGATCTGCGGCGCGGGTTTTTGCAGGCGAACCCGGACCGATGAAGTCGCAAAAGTGAACCTGACCCGCCGTCTTCAGCGGTTCTCGGGATCGAACCCGTCGCCGAAGATGCGGTCGTCGATCGTGGCGGTGAACGCGCCGGTGATCGTGAAGCCGCCGAGCGCGGTATAGGCGTGCACCGTGGCGGCATAGGTGCCCGGGGCCGGCGGGTCGGCGATCGTGCAGACCTCGTTGACGGTGGGGCCCTGCGCCTCGCAGACGGTCCGGCCGTCGAGCGTGATCGCGAGATCGGCGTCCTCGCTGGGGCTTCCGGTGACCAGGAAGCGCAGGCCGGTCGCGCCGGGCGGCACGTCCAGCGTGAACGTCTGTTCCGCGTCCTGCAGCGCGGGCAGGCCGCTCGCCGGCTGCCCGTTGGCCAGCGGCACGATGCCGTTGTCGACCGCGACCGAGGCGAACGTGGCGTTCGGCAGGCCGCCGTCGTCGGTCACGGTGAGCGAGACGACGTGCGCGCCGACCGCGGCGAAGGTCTTCGTCGGATTCGCCTCGCCGGACGTGTCGCCGTCGCCGAAATCCCACAGGCGCGAAACGATCGTGCCGTCGCTGTCGGTCGAGGTGTCGGTGAAGCGCACGGTCATGCGCTCGGCGCCGTAGGTGAAGCTCGCCGTCGGCGCCGTGTTGACCGGCGCGCCGTCGTCGTGCGTCTTGGCCAGCTCGCCGACGAAGGCCAGGCCGAACTTCGCGAACTTGACGCTGTGCTCGGCCGAATCGCCCATGTTCGCCAGCGTGTCGCCGCTGGTGTGGATGTACGGGAAGTCGCCGAGGTCCCACGGGTCGCTCTCGTCGCGCGGGCGGCCGGCCTCGAACATCATGCCGGCGGGAAAGCCGGCCGACGTCCACGAGGCGTGGTCGGAGCAGCCGTAGTTGCACGCGACCGACGTCCTGGCCAGGCCGAGCGGCGCCAGGTACTCGTCGAACAGCTCGCCGAAGTACGCCTTCAGCGCAGCGTTCGAGTAGTCGCTGATCAGCTGCATGTCGTACGGCGCGCCGTCCTTGTAGTTGGTCATGTCCAGCTGCAGCACGCCGACCACGTCGACGCCGTCGGCGGCGAAGCGGCGCGCGATCGCCTCCGAGCCGCGCAGGCCGACCTCCTCGGCGGCGTAGCCCATGAACTTGACCGTGCGCTTGGGCTTCCAGCCGCCGGCCAGCGCGATGCGCGCGATCTCGGTGATCGTGGCGATGCCGGAGGCGTCGTCGTCGGCGCCGGGCGCGACCTGCTCGGGATTGCCGGAATTGCCGCCGTTGATCGAATCGAGGTGGCCGCCGACGACCACGACCTCGTTCGCCAGCTCGTTGCCTCGCACGGTCAGGATCACCGAGGGCTGCGTCGAACAGTTCGTGCAGCCGGTGAACAGCTCCACGCTCGCGTCGTCGCGGCCGGCGGCGAGCGCCTGCCAGGCGTCGCCGATCCATTCGGCCGCCTGGCGTCCGTAGCCGGTCGCGTAATAGCGGTTGCGGAACGCCGACAGCGCGCCGATCGTCGCGCGGATGTTCGCCTCCGCCGCCTCGGGCAGCCAGGCGTCCACGGTGGCATGGTTGTCGATCGTGTACAGGCCGCCGAGCGGCCGCGCGATCGCGCTCGCGGTGCGGTCGCGGGCGATGAAGGCCTCGGCCTCCTGCCGCGAGGCGAACGCGAAGAAGCCGCCGCAGCGCCGTTCGTGTTCGTGCACGTGGCGGCTGAGCGCGGCGAGTCCAGCGGCGTCGACTTCGGCGACGACCAGCGCGCGGCCGAGCGCGTCGGTCCAGGGCTGCGCCGCGCGCGCGCTCGCGCCGGCGCCGTCGAACGTGGCGCGCGAGGCGACCACGTAGGTGGGCGGCGCGGACGAGGCGGACGCAGCGGCGGCAGTCGGTCCGGCGATCGCGGCGGCGAGCGCGGCCGCGGCCAGCGGGCGAGCGAAAGGCATGGCGGCATTCCCCGATGACGGCGGCGGCGCCGCCCGGCGCATCTTAGGCGCGAACCTGCGCGATTGGGAAACGCCGGCCGGCATCGGCCGCGCGGCGGAGCGCGGACCGGCGCCGCATCGCTGCAGCATTACGTTCCCGGCGCATCCGCCGGGCACGCCGGCGGCCAGGCTTCGTCGCCGTTGGCGTGCCAGACGAAGAACTCGCCCGAGCGCTCGCCCTTGACGTCGCGCGAGAACAGCAGCGACCTGCCGCTCGGCGAGAACAGCGCGCCGATCTCGCTGCCGTTCGCCGTCACCGCGTCGATCTTGCGCTTCGGCGTCCAGCCGTCGCCCTGGCGTTCGGCGCGATACAGCCCGTCGGCGGCCATGACGACGAGGCTGCGCCCGTCGGGCGAGGGCAGCGGTTCGTACTCGTCGGCGGCGCTGTTGATCGCCGCGCCGAGGTTCTCGACCTGCCAGTGTCCCTGCGCGTCCGCGCGCGCCCGCCAGATGTCGGTCTTGCCGTGCCCGCCGGCGCGGCCCGAGCCGAAATACAGCCAGCCGTCCGGCGCCAGGCGCGGAAACCATTCCTGCGCGCGCGAGTTGACCGGCTCGGGCAGGCGCTCCGGCTCGCCCCAGCGGCCCTGCGCGTCGCGTCCGACGCGCCAGATGTCCAGGTCCTTGTGCTTGGCGCCGTCGGTCGAGCGCGTCGAGATGAAGTAGAGCCGGCGCCCGTCCGGCGTGAACCACGGGTCGGCTTCGACGCCGTCGCCGGCGAACGGCGCGTCGACCGGCGTCGACCAGCCGCCGGCCTCGCAATGGCTGACCAGGATGCGCCAGCCGCGGAACTCGCGCGAGCTGCGCACGAAATAGAAATCCCGGACGAGCGGGTCGAACGCGCCGTGCGACTCGAACAGCTCGCTGGCGATGCGCGGCGGTTGCCAGGGGGCGACCTCGCCGGCGCCGGCAGAAGGCGCGCAGAGTGCTGCCGCGACGGGCAGCAGCAGGCGGAACGCACGCGGACGCATCGCTTTTCTCCGGCGGAAGATCCGGGGCGCATTTGACCATGCGCCGCCACGGCGCCCAAGATCGCCCGTCCGCCCGGACCGTTCCCCCTCGCCCTGGAGCCTCGATGAAGCGCATCGCCCTCGGCCTTTGCGGCCTGCTGCTCGCCGTCCCGACAGTCGGCGCCGAAACGCCGGCGCCCGCCGCGCGCACGATCGTGCTGGTGCGCCACGGCAGCTACGAACCCGATCCGAAGATCGACGAGCGCGTCGGCCCGCCGCTGTCGCCGCTCGGCGTGGCGCAGGCGCACTTGGCCGGCGCGCGCCTGGCCGCGCTGCCGGCGCGCTTCGACGCGCTGCGCGTCAGCCCGATGCAGCGCGCGCGCGACACCGCGGCGACGATCGCGCAGGCGCTGCCCGCGGGCCGCTTCGAGGTCGTCGACGACCTCGCCGAGTGCACGCCGCCGACGCGCCAGGCCAAGATCATGGCGCGCGAGAAGCCCGAGGACCTGGCTGCCTGCAAGGCGCGCCTCGATCGCGTGTTCGCGCGCTACTTCCAGCCGGCCGCCGGCCGCGAGCAGACCGATCTCTTCATCTGCCACGGCAACGTGATCCGCTATCTCGTCACGCGCGCGCTCGGCGTCGATTCCCAGGCCTGGCTGGAGATGTCCGTCGGCAACGCCAGCATCACGCGCATCCGCATCGAGCCTGACGGTCGCTACAAGGTGCTCGGCGTCGGCGACGTGGGCCACCTGCCGCCGAACCTGCAGACCGGCGCCAGCGGCGACCCGGAGCGCAGCCTGAAGGCGCCGGCGTTGCCGTGAACCTTCGAGCTCGTGCATCCGCAGGCTGCATGCGTCCGTGCGCTCCGGCGGGGCGAGACGCTCGCAGCCCGGACGGCCGACGGCGGAACTGGGGTAGTATCCGCCCGGATGAGCCAGGGGGCTGCCGATCGCTGCCGTAAGGATGCGATGGCGCAAGCGCCGCGCTGCGGCAGGGCCCGGATGCGGCGAAGGGGTGCCGCTTCGGATTCCGTGCCGAACGTGCCCGCTGCAGTCGCTTGCGCATGGTCGCGATGGGGGATGGCACTTGAAGATCGACCGGGGCACTTCGAGGCGGAGCGCTTTCGTCTATGCCGCTGCGCTTTGCTTGGCGGGCCTCGGTTTCGACGGCGCCAGGGCGGCGGGCGACGGCTATGTGCTTGCGCCGGCGCCGTCCTGGATCGATCCGGTCGCGCCGGACCTGAAGGCGGACGTTCCCCTGCAGCAGGTCAGCGACGGCGCCTATACGCTTCTGAGCGACCTGCAGGTACGCGTGGGCAAGGGCGGCGAGCGCGTCGCCTATCGCCATTTCGCCACCAAGGCGGTCAATGCGAAAGGGGTCGAATCGGTCGCCAACATCGCGATCGGATTCGATCCTTCCTACCAGATGCTGACCTTGCATTCGGTCAGCGTGATCCGGGACGGGCGCGTCGTGCCGAAGCTGGGACGCGCGCAGGTGCGCCTGCTGCAAAGGGAAAGCGGCCTCGAGTACCAGATGCTGGACGGCAGCAGGACGGCGAGCATCGTCCTCGACGACGTGCGCATCGGCGATACGGTGGACTACGCCTACAGCATCAGCGGCACGAACCCGGTCTTCGGAGACAAGCAGTTCGGCGGCTTCGGACTGCAGTTTCGCGAACCCGTCGAGCGCGTGCACGTGCGCCTGCTGATTCCGGCCGATCGCCGCCCGACGATCGTGCCGCGCAATACGCCGCTCCGGCCGGCGGTCGAAGAGCGGGGCGGCTATCGCATCTACGTCTGGAACGCCGCCGGCGTCGCGCCGCTGCGGGTCGAGGACGGCGCTCCCGGCTGGTACGACCCGTACCCGGCCGTGCAATGGAGCGAATTCTCCGACTGGGCCGAGGTGGCCCACTGGGCAGTGCCGCTCTATCGGGTGCCGCAGCAGCTGGGTCCGGCGCTGCGCGAGCAGGTGGAGCGCATCCAAGCATCGAGCGGGAGCGCCAGCGAGCGGTTCCTTGCCGCGGTGCGCCTGGTGCAGGGCGAGGTGCGCTACCTCGGCATCGAAATCGGCGCGAACACGCATGCACCCAACCCGCCCGATCTGGTCTTCGAGCGTCGGTTCGGCGACTGCAAGGACAAGGCGCTGCTGACCGTCGCCCTGCTCGGGGCGCTGGGCATCGCGGCCGAGCCCGCGCTCGTCAGCACCGATCTCCAGCGCGGCGTTGCCTCGCGCCATCCGGGCCCGGATGCGTTCAACCACGTGATCGTACGCGCGCACGTCGACGGCAAGGAGGTCTGGGTCGATCCGACGCGCCCCAAGCAGGATGCCGATCTGGCGCACTTGTTTCAGCCGAGCTTCGGCCAGGCCCTGGTGGTCGCGCCGGGCACGACCGCGCTGACGGTCATGCCGCCGGAGGCGGAAACGAACGGACGGCAGGAGGTCCGGTACGAACTGGACGCCCGCAGCGGTTTCGCCGCGCCGGCGCACTACACGGTGTCGAGCACGTTCGAAGGGCGGCAGGCCGAGCAGATGCGCTACAGGCTCGCATCCCGCAGCCGCGATGACCTGCAGAACACCTACCGCGACTACTACGCCCGATACTACCCACGCATCACGATGACCGCGCCGCTGGACGTTCGCGACGACGCGGCCGGCAACCGCATCGAGACGACCGAGCACTACGACGTCGCCGAGTTGTCGAACCCGTCGGCCAATTCGCTGCGCCGCGAGGTGCAGGTGGAGGTGCCGGACCTGCTGAGCGCGTTGCAGGAGCCTTCCGCGGAGCGCAAGGCGCCGCTGGAATTGACGTTTCCGCTCGACCTGACGACGGTCACCACGGTGCTGCTGCCGAGCGACTGGACGGTGAGGCCGGAGACCACCCGGGTCGTCGACCCTTCGTTTTCCTTCGAGAGAAACGTCGCTTACGCCCCGGCCCGCCTGACGATCACGGATCGCTTCAGGACGAAGGCCGATCATGTGCTGCCGGCGGACCTGGGGCGCTACGCCGACAACCTCGCCAAGGTACGAGCCGCAACCGGCTATCTGCTCACCTATGTCGCCGATGCGTCCACGGCAGACGCAAGCGGCAGCCGCTTCAACTGGACGGTCGCTTTCTTCGCGCTGCCGATCGCTCTGCTCTGGATCGGCGCGGCGATGGCGATCTATCGGCGTGATCCGCCCCCTGCACCGGAGCGCATCGACCCCTCGCTGGAGGGGTTGGGCGGATGGCTGATCCTGCCCGCGATCGGGACCGTGCTGGCGCCGTTCCAGCTGGGGAAGGGGATTGTCGACGTCCTCGCGGCGATGTCGCCGGGCACCTGGGCGGTATTGACCACCCCGGGCAGCGACCAATACCACGTCTGGTGGGCGCCGGTGCTGCTCACGGAACTCGCGGTCAACATCGGATTGCTCGTGTTCTCGCTGCTCGTCGCGGTGATGTTCTTCCAGCGCCGGCGCGGGCTGCCGATGCTGTACGTGGGTTACATGGCGTGCCTGTGCGCGGCCCCGGTCCTGGACGCGCTGCTCGCCCGCCAACTGCCCACCAACGACGCATCCGATGCCGGTGCGACCATCGCTTCACTGATGCCGACCTGGCTGGCCACCGCCGCATGGTGCGCGTACTTCATGCAGTCGCGCCGCGTGAAGTCGACCTTCACGCGGGGACGCGGCGAGGCGAGGGTGTCGCGTGCCGCGGCCGATGCGCGGCCGCATTCCGATCTTGCGCTCGCTTTCCCCGAGCGCATGGCCGTGGCCGAGGAGCGTTCCTGACGTACGCCACCGGCGGACGTGCATCCGGCCGCTAGTCCTTCGCCAGCGGCAGCACGTACTGCACCAGGCTGACCACGGTCTTGCCCGGCTCCTCCCACGGGATCATGTGCGAGGCGTGCTCGAACCAGATGCCGCGCTTGTACGGCGCCTTGACCGCGCGCAGCCAGGCTTCGGTCGGGGCCGACGGCGTGGTGTAGTCGTGGCGGCCCATGAACATCAGCACCGGAATCGGAAACGTGCGGATCGGGCGGAGGTCGACGGCGAGGAACTCCGGCAGGATGCGGCCGAGCGTGAACACGTTGCCGGCGTCGACCGCGCAGCGGTCGCGGTCGTCGTAGTCCGGCGACAGCAGCGGCGCCTTGAAGAAGTAGTCCGAGCGGTCGCGGTAGGCGCTGAGGCCGCCGTAGTACTGCGCCCACTTGCGCGCGACGACGATGCGCTCGCGCGTGATCGGCTGGTCGCCGGGGTAGGGCGCGATCGCCGACAGCTCCTTCACCGCGTCGTCGTTGTGATGCGCCTTGGCCTGCGCCAGGCCGTACTCGAAGCTCAGCCGCTCGTTCTCGCGCACGTCGACGACCTGGCCGATGCCGACGTAGGCGGAGAACAGGTCCGGCCGCTTCTGCGCCGCCTGCAGGCCGATGATCGTGCCCCAGCTGTGCGCCATCAGCACGAGCCTGCGCTTGCCGTAGCGCTTGCGCAGGTAGTCGGCCAGTTCGATCGCGTCGTCGACGTAGCGGGCGATGCGCAGGCTGTCGCCGACGGCGGCGGAATGGTCCTCGACGTAGCTCTTGCCGGCGCCGCGCTGGTCGTAGTTGACGACGGTGAAGTATTCCTCGATCGGGCGCTGGAACTGCCACAGCGTCGGGATCAGCGGCGAGGCCGGTCCGCCGTGCACGAACAGGATCATCGGGTTGGCCTTGTCCTGGCCGCGCACGTTCACCCACTGCTCGATGCCGCCGATGCGCACCTTGTACGATTCCTGCACGCCGTCCGGAGCGACGATGCGGTCCAGGTCCTGCACGATCGCGCGCGCGTCGGCGTAGCGCGAGGTGTCCTTGCATTCGTCCGCGGACGCGGGCGATCCGGACGACAGCACCAGGGCGAGCGAGAGCAGGACGTAGGATGGCTTCATCGGCAAGGCTCCTTCGGACGGCGGGCAACGATGCGCGGCCGCGCGGCGGCGCGCAACAACGCTTCGGCCACGCCGGCCGGCGAAGCATGCCGCCGCCACCCGTTCCGATGAGCGCGGGCGCCTGAAGGTTTAGCGCAAGTGCGGACGGCAATGTGCGCCGCCGCCGTCCCGCGGTCGACGCGAACCGTGCTTCCGCCGCGTCAGGAGCGCGGCGGCGCCAGCTCGACGCGTTCGATGCGGCCAACCTTGGCGAGGACGGCCTGGACGTCCGGCCGGGCGATCAGCGCCTTCCACTGCGCGCGCCGCCGGGCCATCAGCGGCGTGGCGGGCGTCTGGGCATATTCCTGCATGGCGACGAGCGCTCCGCCGCGCCAATCCTCGCGGCCGAGCCGTTCGATCAGCAGCTTCGCTGCGGCGTCTCCGGCGTCACCGGCGACGAGCAGGATGGTCTGCCAGGTGTCGATCGCGTCCTCGCGGTGCGCGCGCAGATACGCCATCGACCGCGAGGCCGCGTCGGCGTCGCCGCTCTGGACGGCGGCATCGAAGCGCACGCCTTCGTACTGCATGCGTCCGAAGGGGGTCATCGGTCCGAGCTCGGCGACGGCTTCGAGCGCGTCGGCCGGGCGCGCGAGCTCGAGGTACAGACTGCCGAGGTTGATCGCCTGGCTGACGTTCATTCCGCCGTGCTCGGGACGCCGCGCGGCGCGTTCGCGCTGCTTCAGGGCGTCCTCCCAGCGTCCGAGGCCGCGCAGCGACTCGGCGCGACCGTCGAGCACCCATACGTATTGCTCGTCGAAGTCGGCATAGCGCCCGGGCTCCTCGCCGTTGCGCGTCGCGGCCACGATGCCGTCGGCCAGCTTCAGGGCGCGTTCGAACTGCAGGGCGTCGTTCAACACGTTCTGCAGCAGGACCACCGGCAGCAGGCGATCCGGCGTCGCGCGGACGCGGGCCTCGGCCTCCTTCACCGACGCTTCGATCGCGCGTGCGAGGTCGAACGCCCGGGGATCGGCGCGCGCGAGGCGATCGAAGCGTGCGTCCGCGCGCAGCTCGACGACGGAGCGCGGGGAATGGACGTGCCCGAGCACGTCGGCGGCCTTGCGCAGGTCGCCGCGCGCCAGCCGATGCCGGATCAGCTCGATCCAGAGCTCTTCGGGCTCGCCGTTCTGCGTCGCCCACCCGGCATCGAACAGGCTCCCGATCATGTCGTGGCGCGCAGAGGCGTGCGCGGGCTGTCCGGCGAGCTCCTGGGCGATGCGGAGGACCGCGTAGTCGTTGAGGTCCGCGAGCGTCTTCGGCCAGCGCTGTGCGATCGTCGTGATGCAGCGTGCCGCATCGGCGAAATCCGCGCCGTCGAATGCGGTGGCCAGGCGGCCGTGCCAGGCATCGGCCTCGGCCGACGGAAGCTCGCTGGCACGGACGTACAGCCGATGGGCATCGTCGTTCAGGCCGCGCTCCTTCGCGACCTGCGCGGCCAGCGCGACGGTCTTGTAGCGGATGTCCTCCGGCAGACGGGGAAACGAGGGGGCGCGCATCGCGTCGTCGAGCGATGCGGCGGCCGCGGCCAGGTCCTTTCTCTGCGCATGGGCATAGGCTTGCCGCAGATGTTCCAGCGCATCGGCTTGCGTCTCGGCGGCGCGCGGCCGCGGCGAGGAATGCAGCTCCGCCGCCGAAGCCGGCGCGGAAGCGGCGGCGATCAATACGAGAACGCCGATGAGTCGTGCGGACATGCTGGAAACTCCCCCGGAAGCGGCCGTCGATTGTCATCGCCGCGACGGCGGTGGGCAACCCGATCGCCGGCCTCGACGCGCCCGCGGGCGCCGAGCGCGGCGGGAGATCGTCCACCACCGGCGCCAGCCGAGGGCAGGCGGCCAGCGCATCTGCCATCCCGTGTCGATCCCCGCGCCCTTCGTTCGTCGCCTAGGCGAACCGGGCGCAGGCCCGTCCGGCGCCCGGACGCTTGCCACCTTCAGGAGACGACGTATGCGATTCCTTTCGCTGATCAGGATCAACGAACGCGCCGGCCAGCGGCCGAGCGAGCAGCTGCTGGCCGACATGGGCCGGCTGATGGAGCAGATGGCCGCGGAGGGCACGCTGCTCGACACCGCGGGCCTGCGCCCGACCGCCGAAGGCGCGCGCATGCGCCTGTCCAAGGGCCGCATCACGACGACTGACGGCCCGTTCACCGAAACCAAGGAAGTGGTCGGCGGCTACGCGATGCTGCAGGCCGGCTCGATGGCCGAGGCGCTGGAGCTGACCGAGCGTTTCCTGGCCGTGCACGGCGACCAGTGGGAGATCGAGTGCGAGGTGCGCCCGGTCGACGAAGGCTGCGCGGTGAAGGACTGAGCGCGCGGGCTCAGTCCTCCACGGCGGCCTTCAGGCGCAGCAGCGCCCGGTCCCACTGCTGCGCGATCGCCTCGAGCGAGCGGCGCGCCTCGTCCAGGCGCGAGGGCTCGAACGCCCACAGGCGTTCGCGGCCGCTCTTCAGGTCGCGCACGAGGCCGGCTTCGGCCAGCACGTTCAGGTGCTTGGTGACGGCCTGACGGGTGACGTCGGTGCCGGTGGTGAGCTGGGCGATCGACAGCGCGCCGCCGGCGCCGAGTGCCGCGATCAGGCGCAGGCGCGTCGGATCGCCGAGCGCGGCGAACACCGGGGCGGACCGGCGCAGCGCGGCTTCGGCCGTGTCGCGCCGGGACGCGCCGGGACTAGTGCGCGGCGACATACGCGGCGACGTTCTTCATCTGCTCGGTCCAGCCTTCGCCGTTCATGCGCAGCGCCTCGGCGCGGCGCGAGAGCGGGATGCGGTCGAAGCCGGACTCGACCACGCGCACGCGCGTGCCGCCCTCGACCTCCTCGAGCGTGAACTCGACCAGCGTGGTCGGCTCCTGCGAGTAGTCGACCGAGGGATCGACGGCGTACGGATGCCAGCGGAACGAGAGATACCGTTCCGGCTCGATGCGCTCGACCAGCGCCTCGAATACGAGGTGCTCGTAGCCCGGATGGGTGATGTTGCCCCGCACGGACTGGCCGGCGACGAAGCGGCTTCCCTTCAGCGCGACGCCGAACCAGTCGCCGAACGCCTCGGCGTCGGCGAGCGCGCGCCACACGCGCGAGCGCGGCGCATCGATCAGGATCTGCCGCTCGATGCGATCGGTGGATTCGTTCACGGGCGTTCCTCGTTCATGGGCAACCATAAGGTTGCATGTTACGCAGTCTTGCGGCTACGTGCAACCTAAAGGTTGCATGAGTCCGCGTTTGCCGAGCCGCCGCCGCGCATGCGATCGTCGCCGCGGCGAACGCGAGCGGGAGACGGCGGATTGGAGCGGCACACCCTGCAGGTGGCGCGCTGGCGCATCGGCTGCGCGGGCTGGTCGATCCCGGCCGCGCACGCCGCGCGCTTTCCGGCGCACGGCAGCCATCTCGAGCGCTACGCGCAGGTGTTCGACGCGGTGGAGATCAATTCCTCGTTCTATCGCCCGCACCGGCCGTCGACGTATGCGCGCTGGGCCGACGCGGTGCCACCGGACTTCCGCTTCGCGGTGAAGATGCCCAAGACGCTCAGCCACGAAGCGCGCCTGCGCGGCGGCGAGGCGGAGCTCGCGGCGTTCCTCGACCAGGCCGGCCGGCTCGGCGCGAAGCTCGGCTGCCTGCTGCTGCAGCTGCCGCCGAGCCTCGCCTTCGAGCCCGGCGTCGCCGAGGCGTTCTTCCGGCGCCTGCGCGCATCGCACCCGGGGCCGGTCGCCTGCGAGCCGCGCCATCCGACCTGGTTCGCCGCGCCGGCCGACGCGCTGCTGCGCGCGTTCGGCATCGCGCGCGCGGGCGCCGATCCGGCGCGCCGCCCGCGCGCGGCGCTGCCGGCCGGCGACCGGCGCATCGAGTACCTGCGCCTGCACGGCTCGCCGCACACGTACTACGACGCCTACGGCGAGGCGGCGCTGGCGCGCGTCGCCCGCCGCCTGCGCACGCCGCGGCCGGGCGTCGAGGAGCGCTGGTGCGTGTTCGACAACACCGCGCTCGGCCATGCGACGGCGAACGCGCTGGCGCTGGCGGCGATGCTGCGGCACGCGGACGCGCCGCGCCGATCCTGAGCCGCGCCCATCGCGCCGGCCGGCCGTTCAGTACGCGTTTGCGCGGTGGCGCGATGCTGGCACGGCCCGCCTCGTCCGGAATCGCGCATGCACCGCAGCCGCTTCGCCCAGCTCGTCATCGACTGCCGCACCGGCGACCTCGACTGCGCCGCGCGCTTCTGGGCCGAGGCGCTCGGCTGGCCGGCGCAGCGCCTGCAGGATGCCGCCGACGCCGGCTACCGGCGCCTGGCGACGCCGGACGACCAGCCCGGCGTGCTGATCCAGGCGGTGGCGCACCCCAGCCGGATGCACCTGGACATCGAGAGCGACGACGTCGAGGCCGAGGTGCGCCGGCTCGAGGCGCTCGGCGCGCGCCGCATCGCCGCGGTGCGCACGTGGTGGGTCATGCAGGCGCCGACCGGGCAGCGCTTCTGCGTGCTGCGCCCGCAGCGCGCCGACCTGGCGCACGAGGGCCGCCTCTGGCCATGAGCGGAGCGCGCGCCGCCGCCCGCGCCCGTGCCGCTGCGCCGGGACGCCGCGGCGCGCAGCAGCGATGAAAGCCGCCGCCGTCGCCGGCCGCGTGCTGCTGGTCGCGTTCGCGCTGGCGGTCGCCTGGGCGACGGCAGTGGCATGGAGCCGCCGGCCGACGATTCCCGACCGGTGGAACCCGTGGAAACCGCTGCACGTGGCCGATGCGCCGAACCTGCTGACGCGCTTCAAGCTCGCGCGCCTCGCCGGCGACGCGGCACTGTGCCGCGCGGCGCTCGCCGAGTCGGATTTCCGCTACGTGCCGCTGCCCGACCGCGTGACCGGACCCGGCTGCGGCTTCGCCGACGCCGTGCGCATCGACGCGACCAGCGCGCGCGTCGACCCGCCGTTCGCGCTGTCGTGCCGCGCGGCGGTATCGCTCGCGCTGTGGGAGCACCACGGCCTGCAGCCGCTCGCGCAGGCGCACTTCGGCCGGCGCGTCGTGCGCATCGAGCACTTCGGCAGCTATGCCTGCCGCAACGTCTACGATCGCGAGACCGGGCCGCGCAGCCGCCACGCCACCGCCGATGCGCTGGACGTCGCCGGCTTCGTGCTCGAAGGCGGCCGCCGCGTGCGCGTGCTCGGCGGCTGGGATGCGGACGGCGAGACGGGCCGCTTCCTGCACGACCTGCGCGACGCCGCCTGCCGCTACTTCGACGCGGTGCTCGGCCCGGACTACAACGCGGCGCACCGCGACCACCTGCATCTGGACCGCGGCCCGTACCGCGCCTGCCGCTGAGCCCAGGGGCCGGGCGGATCAGGCGGCGGCGCGCGGCGGCTCGACGATCTCGACGACGAAGCGGCTGGCCGGCGCGGCCGGCATGCGCGCGAGGTCGATCGAGAGATCCTGCGGCGGCACGCGGTAGCGCAGGCCGCCGGAAAGCTCGCGCACGAAGGTCGCGGTGAGCGCGATCGTCGCGCGCTCGCCGGGGCAGCGGTGCCCGTCGCGCACGCCGCCGCCGCCCTGGGCGATCGGCTCGAACGCGCCCGGCGTGCGCCGGCGGAAGCGCGACGGGTCGAAGCGGTCGGGCTCGTGCCAGAGGCGCGGGTCGCGGTTCGTGCCGAACACGTCGAGCAGCACCCAGGCGCCGCGCGGGAAATGCCGGCCGTGCCAGTCGAACGGCTCGCGCACGCGGCCGCCGATCAGCGGGAAGAACGGATAGTAGCGCCGCACTTCCTGCACGAACTCCTCCAGCGCGGATTCGTCGGCCTCGGCCAGCCCGGCGCGCCACTGCGGATGTTCGTGCATCGCCAGCGCCGCGAAGACGACGAAGCGCGCCGCCGCCACGGTCGGGCGCAGCAGGTTCAGGAGCTCGACCGCCGCGGTGCGCGCGTCGAGCAGGTCGCCGGCGAGATCGCGGTGCGCCGCGACCATCGCCAGCGGGCTGCCGGACGGCGCGAGCAGGCGGCCGTCGCGCGCACGCTCGACGATGCCGCGCATCCAGCGCTCGCTGCGTGCGCGCCGGAGCAGGGCGGCCGCGGCGCGCGGCCCGAACGAGCCGGACTGCTCGATCATCGCCACGAGCTCGCGCGTGCGCCGCGGCAGCTCGGCGTCGGCGAGCGGAATGCCGGCCCAGCGGCATGCGCTCGCGCACAGCGTCTCGGAAACGGCGTCGAGCAGCCGCACGCGCCGCCCCGCGGGCCAGCTGCGCGCGGTGGCGCGCCAGCGGTCGCGCGCGCCGGCGCACGGGCGCCGCACCGCGCCTTCGGAGAGCACGTCCAGGAACAGCCGCTTGCGCAGGCGGTGCGCCTCGCCGTCGAGCTGCTGCACGCTACCCTTGCCCTGCAGCAGGCGCAGGGTCGTCGGCGGCAGCGCGCCGCGGCGCGTGAAGCGCCCCGGCTCGTAGAACATGCGCGTGGCGTCCGCGCCGCGCACGCAGACCGCCTGGCGCAGCATCAGCCGCGTCTCGAACGCATCGCTGCCGTAGCGCTCGCAGCGGCGCGAGACGAACCGGTAGCCCTCCCGCAGCAGGGCGAACGTGGCGTCGAATGCCTCGTCGCGCGGAATCGGCGGCGCCGAGGTGCCAGGATCGCTGCGCGCGTGCGGCCTGGCCCCTGACATCAGCGGCTCAGGCGGCCGAGCAGGTAGCCGGCCGCGGCGGCGACGGCGAGCACGGCCAGCGGCCGCGCGCGCACCAGGCCGCGCGCGACGCCGGCGAGCTCGCGGCTGCTCGTGCCGACCGCGTCGTCGAGCACGACCGCGGCGTCGCAGAAGCCCTGGCCGATCGAGGCGCGCGCCTCGCGCGCAGCCAGGCCCAGCCGGCGCGTGGCGCGCCGCGCGGTGTCGGCGGCGCGTTCTTCGGCGGCCTGCACGTCGTCGTCAGCGGCGTCGGTGGCGAACGCGGCGCCGGTATCTTCGAGAGAGGTCATCGTATGCGTCCTGTCGTGTCGGAGGCGCGGCGGCGCGCGCGTTCTCAGGGATTGCCGCGGCCGCCGGCGGCGCCGTAGACCTGCCCGGTCACGTAGCTCGCCTCGGCCGAGGCGAGGTCGACGTAGACGGTGGCGATCTCCGCGGGCTGCCCGGGCCGGCCGATCGGCGTGTCCGAGCCGAACTTCTCGAGCTTTTCCTGCGTCTGCCCGCCGCTCACCTGCAGCGGCGTCCAGAACGGGCCCGGCGCGACGGCGTTGACGCGGATGCCGCGCTTGGCGAGCTGCTTGGCCAGTCCCTTGCTGAAGTTCGCGATCGCCGCCTTGGTCGCGGCGTAGTCGAGCAGGTTCTCCGCCGGATCGTAGGCGTTCACCGAGGCGGTATTGATGATGCTCGAGCCGGCCGGCATGTGCGGGATCGCCGCCTTGGTGATCCAGAACATCGCGTAGACGTTGGTCTTGAACGTCCAGTCGAAGTCCTCGCTGGAGATGTCGAGGATCGAATCGCGGCTCTGCTGGCGGCCGGCGTTGTTGACCAGGATGTCGAGCCCGCCGAGTTGCTCGACCGCGTCGGCGACCAGCTTGCGGCAGAACGCCTCGTCGCGGATGTCGCCCGGCAGCAGCACGGCCTTGCGGCCGGCCTCGCGGATCCAGCGCGCGGCGGCCTGCGCGTCTTCTTCCTCGGCCTGGAGATAGGAGATCGCCACGTCGGCGCCTTCGCGCGCGAACGCGATCGCCGCAGCGCGGCCGATGCCGGAGTCGCCGCCGGTGATCAGCGCCTTGCGGCCGGTCAGCCGGCCGCGGCCGCGGTAGCTGCGCTCGCCGTGATCGGGTGGCGGATTCATCTTCGCCGCCAGGCCCGGCCAGGGCTGCGACTGGCGCTCGAACGGCGGCTTGGGATACAGGCCGGCCGGATCGCGCAGCGGCGGCGGGGGCGGCACGGCGGAGGCGGCGCCGGTTTCGCTCGCCGCGACCGCGGACAGGCCGGTCGCGGCGAGCGCGGTGGCCATGCCGCCGATGACGGCTCTGCGCTGGCTGGAGAATGCGGCATCGTTCTTGTTCATGGCCGGGCTCCTCGCGAAGGCGTGCGCCGCACTATCGCCATGCGCGCCCCACGTGCCGATGAACCCGCCGGCGGTCCGTTCAGCCGGCGTTCGCGCGCGCCGGAGCAGGGCGATCGCTGAATTTTTTTCGCATCCGCCCGGCCGCCGCCGGCCGCGCCGCGGCGGTTTCCTGCTACCCTTGTGCCCCTTTGAGCCGGCCCTCCGCGGCCGGGCGCGTCCTCGTGTCTTTCCAGGTGAATGCATGGCTTTCGACGTTCTCGACGAACACGAACAAGGTGAGCTGGTCCGCAAGTGGCTGCGCGAGAACGCGCTGTCGATCGCCATCGGCGTCGCGCTGAGCATCGTGCTGATCTTCGGCTGGCAGCAGTGGAAGGGCCACCGCGTGCGCCATGCGGCCGAGGCCGCCGCGCAGTACGACGCGCTGGCCAAGGCCGCCGACGACAACAAGGCCGACGACGTGGCCAAGGTCGCCGACGCGGTGCGCAAGGACTATCCGGACACGGTCTACGCGGTGCTCGCCGCCATGCACCAGGCCGATGCCGCGGCGAAGAAGGGCGACCTCGCCGCCGCCGCGAGCGCGCTCGAATGGGCCCGGCAGAACGCCGGCCTGGCCAGCCTGAAGTCGCTGGCGGCGCTGCGCCTGGCGCGGGTCAAGCTCGCGCAGGGCGACGCCGACGGCGCGATCAAGCTGGTCGACGGCCTGCCGAAGGAAGACTACGCCGCAGCCGCGGCGGAAGTGCGCGGCGACGCGCTGGTCAAGCTCGGCCGCGGCGACGACGCGCGCAAGGCCTACCAGGACGTGCTTTCGAACCTCGACCCGATGTCGCCGAACCGCAGCTTCGTGCAGATGAAGCTCGACGACCTCGCCGCCGCCGCGGCGGCGCAGGCGCCGGCGGCGGCGCCGGCGGCTCCGGCCAAGGAGAAGCTCGGCTCATGAAGCGCTCCGTACTGGCCGTCGTCGTGCTCGCCGCCGCGCTCGGCGGCTGCAACTGGATCAAGAACCTCGGCAAGAAGGACAACGTCGAGCCGCCCACGCCGCTGACCGAGTTCACGCCGACCGTGCAGGTCGAGCGCGTCTGGAGCGAGGGCGTCGGCGGCGGCGCCGGCGACAGCGGCGCGCGCCTCGCGCCGGGCGCCGCGGACGGGCGGATCTACGCCGCCGGCATCGACGGCACCGTCGAGGCGATCGACGCGGCCACCGGCCGCACGCTGTGGCAGAAGCGCATCGGCCAGCGCGGCGGCTGGCTGTGGAAGCGCGGCGACAACTCGCTGCGCTGGTCCGGCGGCCCGACCGTCGAAGGCGACCTGCTCGTCGTCGGCGGCCTCGACGGCCAGCTCTACGCGCTGTCGGCGCAGGACGGCGCCGAGCGCTGGCACGTGCAGCTCTCCTCCGAGATCATCACGCGGCCGGCGATCGCCAGCGGCGTCGTCGTCGTGCGCACCGACGACGGGCGCCTGTCCGGCCTCGACGCGAACGACGGCAGCGCCAAGTGGACGTTCGAGCAGCGCGTCCCGGCGCTCAGCCTGCGCGGCAACTCCGCGCCGGTGGTCGTCAACGGCATCGTCTACGACGGCTTCGACAACGGCAAGGTCGTGGCGATCCGCCTCGACGACGGCAACGAGCAGTGGGCGCAGACGCTGGCCGCGGGCGAGGGCCGCACCGAGATCGAGCGCCTGTCCGACGTCGACGGCGACATCGTCTCCGACGGCGCGGCGCTGTACGCCGCCGGCTACCGCGGCCAGATCGCCGCGCTCGCGCTCGACAGCGGCCGTCCGCTGTGGCAGCGCGACCTGTCCAGCTACGCCGGCGCCGCGGTCAGCGGCAACGCGGTGGTGGTGGTGGACGCCGAAGGCGACGTCTGGGCGTTCGACCGCCAGACCGGCGTCAGCCTGTGGAAGCAGGACCAGCTCAAGTACCGCTGGCTGAGCGCGCCGGCGATCCAGGACAAGTACGTCGTCGTCGGCGACAGCGAGGGCTTCGTGCACTGGCTGACGCTCGAGGACGGCAAGTTCGCCGCGCGCGAGCGCCTCGGCAAGAAGCCGATCGAGAGCGCGCCGGTCGTCGTCGACGGCACGGCCTACGTGGAGGACGTGAACGGCCGCATCGGCGCGTATCGCGCGCGCCCGTAGCGCCTTCGCGCGCGCGGCGCCGTACCGGCGGCGGCGCGCGCGCGGCAGCACGGCGCGGCAGGCCGGCGGCCGCCGCGCCTCCCGATCCGCCTCGCGCGCGGCGCGAACGAACGCTTCAGCACCGGAGCCCGCCATGCTTCCCGTCGTCGCCCTGGTCGGGCGCCCGAACGTCGGCAAATCGACCCTCTTCAACGTGCTCACGCGCACGCGCGACGCGCTCGTGCACGACCTGCCCGGCGTCACGCGCGACCGCCACTACGGCGTGTGCCGGCTGGCGGCGACGCCGTTCGTGGTCGTCGACACCGGCGGCCTGGTCGAGGACGCCGAGGGTCTCGACGCACACACCGCGCGCCAGGCCGAGCTCGCCATCGGCGAGGCGGACGTGGTGCTGTTCATCGTCGACGCGCGCGACGGCCTGCTGCCCACGGACCGCGCGATCCTCGACCGCCTGCGCCGCTCGGCCAAGCCGATGCTGCTGATCGTCAACAAGGTCGACGGGCTCGACGAGCAGGTCGCGCTGGCCGAGTTCGCCGCGCTCGGCCTCGGCTCGGCGCTGCCGATGTCCGCCGCGCACGGCCGCGGCGTGACGCCGCTCCTGGCCGCGCTCGAGGCGCTGCTGCCGAAGACCGAGTCCGATCCGCTGGCCGAGGCGCCGGACGAGGGCATCCGCGTGGCGATCCTCGGCCGTCCCAACGCCGGCAAGTCGACGCTGGTCAACCGCCTGCTCGGCGAGGAGCGCGTCATCGCCTCCGACGTGCCGGGCACGACGCGCGATTCGATCCGCATCGCGCTCGAGCGCGACGGCCGCCGCTACACGCTGATCGACACCGCCGGCGTGCGCCGCCGCGCGCGCATCGAGGACGCGCTGGAGAAGTTCAGCGTGATCAAGTCGCTGCAGTCGGTCGACGCGGCGCACGTGACCGTGCTGATGCTCGACGCGCGCGAAGGCGTGGCCGACCAGGACACCGCGCTGATCGGCCACGTGCTCGAGTCGGGCCGCGCGCTGGTGATCGCCGTGAACAAGTGGGACGGCCTGGACGCCTACCAGCGCGAGCAGTGCGTGGCCTCGCTGTCGCGCAAGCTGGACTTCGCGCCGTGGGCGCGCCAGGTGTTCATCTCCGCGCTGCACGGCAGCGGCATCGGCGAGCTGATGAAGGCGATCGACCGCGCCTACGCTTCGGCCAACCGCACGTTCACCTCCTCGGAGCTGACGCGCGCGGTGGAGACGGCCTACCGCGCCTACCAGCCGCCGCTGGTGCGCGGCCACACGCCGAAGCTGAAGTTCGCCCATCCCGGCGGCACGAACCCGCCGACCATCGTCATCCACGGCGCGCGCACGCGGCACATCGCCGACAGCTACCGGCGCTACCTGGAGAACTTCTTCCGCAAGCGCTACCGGCTGGAAGGCACGCCGATCCGCATCGAATTCCGCGACGGCGACAATCCGTTCGCCGGCCGCCGCAACGAGCTGACCGAGGGCCAGCAGCGCCGCCGCACGCGCATGATCCGCAACGCGAGGCGCAGCAAGCGCTGACCGCCATGGCCTCGCCCGCGCTCACGGTCGCGATCCTCGCCGGCGGCAGGGCGGAGCGGCTCGGCGGGCGCGACAAGGGGCTCGAGCCGCTCGGCGGCCGCGCGCTGGTCGAGCACGTCGTCGACGCCGTCGCGGCGATGGACGCCGGCGCGGCGTTCGCGCCGGACGAGGCGTCGAGCCTTCCGGCACCGCTCCTGATCGTCGCCAACCGCCATCCGGTGATCTACGCGCGGCTCGCGCCGACGATCGGCGACGCGCTGGCCGGCTTCCGCGGTCCGCTCGCCGGCGTCGCCGCGGCCCTGGCCGCCTGCCGCACGCCGTGGCTCCTGACCGTGCCGGTGGACTGCCCCGATCCGCCGCGCGATCTTGCGCGCCGCCTGGCCGGCGCCGCCTGCCGCACCGCCGCGCCGGCCGTCGTCGCCGACGACGGCGAGCGGGCGCAGCCGCTGTTCGCGCTGTACCGCCGCACGCTGGCCGCCTCGGCCGCCGCCGCGGCCGAGGCGGGCCGGGGCGTGCGCCATTGGCAGGCCGCGCTCGGCGCGCGCACGGTTGATTTCGCCGATCGCCGCCGGCAGTTCCGCAACCTCAACACGCCCGACGAGTT